>JACCDO012237639.1_pt1 | contig 15535 bp, 11 predicted proteins | sample 7446101 | NCBI WGS metagenome assembly JACCDO01 (sample SAMN15323440, study PRJNA562643) | freshwater metagenome | isolation source: river surface water | place: USA:Blue River Watershed | collected 2017-08-16
CGACAAGTGCTACAAGCAAGACAAGTGATAGAATTTCAAACGGAAGAAGACAGTCACTAAACAAATGTCCACCTATAACAGGTAGAGAATTTGGTTCGGGATTCCAAGGCGGGGTCATCCACGCTGTGGTTGTAATCATGCGAATCAAAATACTCAGTAACCCAATACATGCAACGCTTGGTACCATCGGAGGTGATTCCAGTGCACGTGCTGGAGCATCTTGCGGATTCACTAGCATGATCGCAAACAGAATTAACACGTTGATGGCACCTACATATACAAGTACTTGGGCTGCTGCTACAAAGTCAGCATGTAAGAGTACATACATTCCCGCTAAGCAAAAAAATACAGCTCCAAGCAAAAATGCAGCATAGACAATTGATGGTAACAGAATAATCCCAAGACATCCGAGTAGAATCCCGGTTGTCAGGGCAGTTGAGCTCACACTTTGCACGATTTCCATAAGGGTGATTTAGGGCAAAGAATTCAAGTCGGATTTTGGAAGATAAGCAAGACCACGTACCGGTGTAACAAATGGATCCTGAGCAGCATTAGTTGGTATGCGACCTAGAGCTACGTGATCAAAATTGAGTTCATGGCGGTCATATACAGAAAGTTCATACTCTTCTGTCATAGACAAGCAATTAGTTGGACAATATTCCACACAATTGCCACAAAAAATGCACACGCCAAAATCGATGGAGTAACTTCGAAGCTGTTTCTTTTTGACAGATTTTTGGAAATCCCAATCAACTACTGGTAAATTGATTGGACATACTCGTACACATACTTCACATGCAATGCATTTATCAAATTCAAAATGAATGCGTCCTCGAAAACGTTCCGAAGGAACCAGTTTTTCGTAAGGATAATGAATCGTAATGGGACGTCGGCTCATGTGATCAAACGTGACACCGAATCCCTGTCCAATATATTGGGCTGCTTGCGCAGCCTCTTGGCGATAGCTTTGTAAACTTGTCAGGAAATCAAACATAAAGCTAGTTACTATGTAACCTTTGACATCTTAATGTACTAGGTAGGATTAAAATGCTCAAACAAAGTTGGCTAAAAGATTAGTTTGAGCGACGCAGTGAGCAACAAATTGCCTAAAGACACAGGAAGAAGGAATTTCCATCCTAAATCCAATAATTGGTCAATACGAACTCGAGGAAGTGTCCAACGAGTTAAAATAGCAGCGAACAAAAATAAGAATGTTTTCAGTAGCGTCCAGGTAATCCCCCAAAACGCTTCGATAACTTGTCCAGGCGGGGAAGCAAGAACATCCCCAAGAGAAATTGATAATGGAGCATGCCACCCACCTAAATACAAGACAGTCACAAAACAACCTGATACAAGCAGATTCACATAGGACCCAACATAAAAGAGTCCAAACTTCATGCCTGTGTATTCAGTTTGATATCCTGCAACTAATTCTTCTTCAGCTTCTGGTAAGTCAAACGGTAGACGTTCGCATTCCGCAAGAGCAGCAATCAAGAAGGCTACAAACCCAATTGGTTGGCGCCATACATTCCATCCAATAATCCCAAACTGAGACTGACTTTCAACAATATCAACTGTGCTGAGAGAATCGGCGAGTACACATACAGACAGTACGCATAAGGCTAAGGGGAGTTCATAGGAAATTGATTGAGCGGCAGCTCGAAGACCTCCTAAAAAGGAATATTTATTATTGGAGCCATATCCAGACATAATTAGTCCAATGGGAGCAATGCTTGAAATGGCAATCCAAAAGAAAATCCCAATTCGTAAGTCTGCAATAATTAAATGTTCTCCAAACGGTACAACTAAGTACGCCAAAAAAATGGGGATAACTACAATTGCTGGTCCTAATGTAAACAGCCACGGATCACTTTTCGCAGGTACTACATCTTCTTTAAAGATTAGTTTTAAGCCATCAGATAAAGGTTGAAGAAGTCCTAATGCACCTCCATATTCCGGACCTATACGCTGTTGTACCCCGGCAGAAATTTTCCGTTCTAACCATACAATGACAAGCACCCCCAGGGTAGCTACGATTACCATACTTAGGATCGGAAGAGGGACCCATAAAATCGAGGCTGCCTCAGCTATTTGATCACCCGCTAGCCATTGGCACGCATCTAGAAAACTACGTTTTACGTCAAGTACATAGGTCATTAGCGATCTACCTCCCCCATAATGATGTCAATGGAACCCAAAATGGTCATAATATCTGCTAGTTTCATCCCTTGAACGAGGGTTGGTAAAATCTGAACATTAATAAATCCAGGAGGCCGGATTTTGAATCGCCACGGAAAGACGTGATCATCACCAATTAAGAACACACCCAACTCGCCTTTTGGTGCTTCGACGCGTACATAGTGTTCTTGGCGAGGGATTTTAAAAGTTGGAGAAGGTTTTTTCCCAAGAAATTGATAATCAAAGTCATTCCAAAGAGAAGCACGCCCCTGACTTAACTGCCGAGCTTCCAAGTTCTCAGTAGGACCGCCAGGAATCGATTTTAAAGCTTGCTGCACAATTTTCGTGGATGTACGCATTTCACGAATACGTACTAAATAACGTGCTAAACAATCGCCCCCCTGTTCTGTTTCTACTGACCAATTAAAATCTTCATAACATTCATATCGGTCTACTTTCCGCAAATCCCAAGCAACACCAGATGCGCGCAACATAGGTCCGGACAAGCCCCAATTGATGGCTTGTTGGGAAGAAATAGTCCCTACACCTTGCACTCGCTTCAAGAAAATTGGGTTTCTGGTGATTAAGGCTTCATACTCATCTACTTTTGGTAGGAAGTATTCACAAAAATCAAGACATTTATCGACCCAACCATATGGTAAATCTGCAGCCACACCACCAATACGGAAATAATTATGCATCATTCGCATCCCAGTCGCAGCTTCGAACAAATCATAAATCATTTCCCGTTCTCTTAAAATATAGAAGAAGGGTGTCTGCGCACCTAAATCAGCCATAAAAGGGCCTAACCAAAGCAAATGACTTGCAATGCGACTTAGTTCAAGCATAATCACACGCAAGTAACTAGCTCTTCGTGGTACTTCAATGTTAGCCAAACGTTCTGGTGCATTAACCGTAATGGCTTCTGTAAACATAGTTGCCAAATAATCCCACCGCGTCACATAAGGTAAGTACTGTACAACGGTTCGGTTTTCTGCAATCTTTTCCATCCCTCGATGGAGATATCCAACAACAGGCTCACAATCTAATACATTTTCACCATCGAGCGTCACTATTAATCTTAAGACTCCATGCATAGATGGATGGTGAGGCCCCATGGAAACAATCATGGGGTCCGTCTTTGCTTCAATCATGTCAATCTCCTGATCTCACAAGGGGCAAGGGGATTCGGGCCAGTCTCGTACCGGCTACCAGCCAATATTATACCTGAGGTTGCGAACTACAATTGGAGCTTCGGGTGCAATATTGTATACTGTGAAATGCATCAATTATGTGGGAGGTATTTTTCATGCAATTTTTTGATCAAGTCGTCTGGCTCATTCCTGTCTTACCCCTTGTCGCGTCTTTGATAAGTGGTGTAGGGTTACTAACGTTTCGTGAGGCTACAGCTGGTCTACGACGTATACACGGCGCTTTAGCAATTGGATCCATGACTTTTGCATTAATCCTATCTTTAGGGTTGCTTTGGAATCAAATCCATGGTTCGGCTCCAGTACGATGGTTACTCGAGTGGATGCTAACAGATACATTCCGATTAGAAGTTGGATATTGGCTGGATCCATTAACTAGTACTATGCTTGTAGTGGTAACTAGCGTAGCACTGCTTGTCATGATTTACAGCGATGAGTATATGCACGTAGATGAAGGCTATGTGCGTTTTTTTGTGTATTTGAGCTTATTTACCTCATCGATGCTTGGCTTAGTTCTCAGTCCAAATCTGATCCAAGTATATGGATGTTGGGAACTAGTAGGTATGTGTTCTTATTTATTAGTTGGGTTTTGGTTTACACGTCCTACTGCAGCCGAAGCTTGCCAAAAAGCGTTTATTACAAATAGAGTCGGGGATTTTGGTCTTTTATTAGGAATCTTAGGACTTTACTGGATGACAGGCTCCTTTGAATTCGCTCCCATCGCAGATCGTTTAGGTGATTTATTAATTGCCATTCCATCATTACGAGGGTTGGCTTGTTTAGCCTGTATTTTAGTATTTATGGGGCCTGTAGCCAAATCGGCTCAGTTTCCACTTCATGTATGGCTTCCAGATGCCATGGAAGGTCCCACTCCTATTTCTGCTTTAATCCACGCTGCGACTATGGTAGCAGCAGGGATTTTCTTAGTGGCGCGTATGTTTCCTGTATTTGATCAACTACCAGTTGTCATGGAAGTGATTGCATGGACAGGAACCTTGACAGCGTTCTTGGGAGCAACGATGGCCTTAACTCAGGCAGATGTGAAAAAGGGATTAGCGTATTCCACTATGTCTCAACTGGGCTATATGATGATGGCTTTGGGAACAGGTGCTTATAGTGAAGCATTATTTCACCTAACTACTCATGCATATTCCAAAGCCTTACTCTTTCTTGCAGCTGGTTCAGTGATTCATGGGATGGAACCTGTTGTTGGTTTTAGTCCAATGCAAAACCAAAATATGCATCGTATGGGCGGGTTACGAAGCTATATGCCTCTAACTGCCATCACATTTTTGCTGGGGACCTGTTCAATTTGTGGAATTCCTCCTCTAGCATGTTTTTGGTCAAAAGATGCGATTTTAGCCGAAGTATTTGCGACACATCCAGCTTGTTGGTTTGTAGCGTGGATCACAGCAGGAATGACGGGATTCTATATGTTCCGAATTTACTTTTTGACATTTGAAGGATCTTTTAGATCTGATACAGCAAGATCGAAACCAAAAGAATCCAGTTTGGGAATGGTTGCGCCTCTTCTGGTCCTTGCAGTGCCAACTGTAGCGATTGGTTTCTTGGGCACTCCTTTTAAACCACTTTGGGAAAATTTTGTGCATTCACCTGGTGAATTTGTCGCGAATCAAGAAGAATTCGATTGGCACGAATTTATTGAAATGGCAGGTAGTTCGGTTGGCATAGCGATGATAGGTATTACTCTTGCTTCATTGATGTATAAGGATCGCAAGATAGATGCACGTAATCTTAGTGAATACTTGGCTCCCTTCAATCGCTTATTTGCATCCAAATGGTATATCGATGACTTATACTCTCAAGTGATCGTACAAGGTACACGAACTTTGGCACAAGCACTCCTGCGCTTTGATCAGCGAATTGTTGACGGGACTGTCAATTTAACTGGATTTGGAACACTCAGCGCTGGCGAAAGTCTGAAATATTGGGAAAGCGGTCGTGTTCAATTCTACTTGCTTTCTATCCTAGTTGGCCTGATTCTAGCTGCCTGTGTATTAGTTTCTAGTGGAAATATTACATAATCTTTGATATTTGATTGCTATGTGGCCCCCATACTCCTCTGGGGGCCCTAAGCAACTTACCCAATTGCAGATAAAACTTGTTGCACCACATGATCTGTGGTACTTACATAGATTGCTGTCGCAAGTTTTGGATAGATTCCAATACCAATAATAGGCACTAATAAACAGCTCACCACAAAGACTTCACGTGGTCCTGCATCCACAAGTGCTTGAGGGCGTCCTAGTGATTGCCCATAGAATAACTGTCGTAACATCGACAGTAAATAAATAGGAGTCAGAAGAATTCCGATTGCTTCTAGCACAGTCATGACTGCTCGGAAAGTTGGTGAATAAGCCTCACTGGTGACAAGACCAAGAAACACAAGCAATTCTGCAAAGAAGCCACTCATGCCTGGAAGAGCTAGTGAAGCTAAAGAGCAGGCTGTAAATAATGCGAAAGTTTTTGGCATAAATTTAGCTAAGCCACCCATTTCTTCCAAGACTAATGTTCTTGTACGATCATATGTAGTACCTGCTAAGAAGAACAAGCTTGCGCCGATTAATCCGTGAGAAATCATTTGAAGCATGGCACCATTCAGTCCCGCCTCACTTAAAGAGCCAATTCCAATTAAAACAAAGCCCATGTGAGATACGGACGAATAAGCAATTTTCCTTTTTAAGTTTCGTTGAGCAAATGAGGTTAATGCAGCATAAATAATATTGATAACACCTACACCAATTAACCATGGAGCAAATAATGCGTGTGCATGTGGAAGCATGCTCATATTTATACGAATAAGAGCATAGCCACCCATTTTTAAGAGAATCCCTGCCAGTAGCATACATGTTGAATAGTGGGCTTCTCCATGTGTGTCTGGAAGCCAAGTATGGACTGGTATCGCTGGTAGTTTGACACCATAAGCAATTAAGAATCCTGTGTACAAGAGTATCTCCGCCCCAAGACTATATTGACGTGATGTCAAAGTTGGCATATCAAAGGTCACTGGGAGGTCACCATAGAATGCCATGGTCAAAGCTCCAAGCAGAATAAAGATTGAGCCTAAAGCAGTGTAAAGAATAAACTTGGTCGCAGCATAAAGACGTTTTTTCCCTCCCCAACATGATACTAATAAATAGACAGGAATCAGTTCGAGTTCCCACATGAGGAAGAAAAGTAATAAGTCTTGGACTGCAAATACGCCAAGTTGGCCGCTATACATAGCAAGCATCAAAAAATAGAACAGGCGAGGGTTTTTTGTCACAGGCCAAGCAGCTAAGGTAGCTAAGGTAGTAATGAACCCTGTTAACAAAATCAATGGCATTGATAACCCATCAACACCTAACGACCAGTGAAGGTGTAAGCGTTCAATCCAAACAATATCTTCAACAAATTGTAAGGAAGTATTATTTAAATCATAATAGCATCCAAACGCATATGCAATGAGTGCAAAATCAATGAGCCCAACTCCCAAGGCATACCATCGAACCGTGGTTCCTTTTCGATCAGGTAACCACGGGATCATCAGGGAAGCTAGGAGCGGGAAGAGTACAATTGTACTCAGCCAAGGAAAAGTTGTCATGAAAAAGATCAGGAGGAATAGATTGCTTCGCAGGATAGTTAGTACCCTGCGAAGCAATTCGGAGACACTGATTAAATTAGTAAGCTAATCCCATCGAACGGGTTGTTTCAGATCCTAGATAAACCCGTACGCTTAAGAAATCTGTAGGACATGCGGATTCACAACGCTTGCATCCTACACAGTCCTCTGTACGAGGTGCTGAAGCGATTTGAGCAGCTTTACACCCTCCCCAAGGAACCATTTCTAGTACATCTGTTGGACATGCACGTACACACTGAGTGCACCCAATACAAGTGTCATAGATTTTCACGGAATGGGACATAAGTTTAACTCCTAATGGATTAGAACAGCGGTTTGAGGATTAATGTGTATTGTACCCTTGTCTCTGTCTGGCTACAAGTTGTAACATCTGAACTTAGCTAGACAGATGGTTTGTGCTTGACATATAATGGTTTCGAGCGTTATCATTGAAATAAAGTATTTTTTTCAAGCCTCTGTGGTGGAATGGTAGACACGTCGGTTTCAAAAACCGATGCTTCGTGCATAAGGGTTCAAGTCCCTTCGGAGGCAGAAGAAAAAATCCTCAGTAGCTCAGTGGTAGAGCGATCGGCTGTTAACCGATTGGTCGTAGGTTCAAGTCCTACCTGGGGAGCTCATTGGAGCCAGCCGTAACTGTGAAGTCCCTTGCCCATCAGATTCACTCCTAAGTAACAAACCCATACAACAAGAAAGCCTAAGGAGGCCAAGATTGCAGGTTTTTGTCCGCGCCATCCATAGTTGAGTCGACTATGCAAATACATAGCAAAAACAAGCCATGTAATGAGCGCCCAGGTTTCTTTGGGATCCCAGCTCCAATAGGATCCCCACGCCTCATTGGCCCAGACAGCTCCTGACAAAATTCCAACCGTGAGCAAAGGAAATCCCATGCCAAGGGTACGATAACTTAGAAAATCTAAGCTCTGAGCAAGTTGGCCCGAAGTGGGTCCTAAGGGCTCAGACGTCGCCCCTGTCACCACAAGAAATCCAATGGCAAGCAGCGATCCACATAAGAGCGCAGCATAACTGAGCAGCATCAGGCTCACATGCATCATGAGCCAATGAGAGCGAAGAGCAGGTACAAGTGGAGCAGCTTCTTGCATAGCGGCTGGTAAACTAAGGGTTGCAAATGCATTCAGAAACAGAGCCACGGGAGCTGTCATAACGCCCACTTCGCGAAACCCAGCTCGCTCGCCCCAGCTTTCGAGGGCCAAGTGGCCTGCGGTAAGTGCCCAGGATAAGAATAGGCAAGATTCATACAGGTTACTGAGTGGAAAATGACCGCTTTGGATCCAGCGCAGGATCAAGACAGATGTCAAGCTTCCCTGGGCGATCCACATCCCTTGACGTCCCCACCTACGGAGAGGGGTACCAAAGGCAGCATCTCCCCAATAAAGAAGCATACTAGACAGTAAAGTAGCAAAGGCGATATTGGACAACAAACTATACATGGTAGATATCTCCCAATCAACGTACATCTTATTGTACCTCCCACTATTGACACTTCCGTGCATCGAGAGTCACAATAAGTCTAAGCCCGTGCACAGACTGTACGGACCAGCTTCGCATGTTGAGACCCCTAGCAAAGAACCTAATGAATCCGTGTGAATGAAGCTTGCTGTCTATGGAAAAGGTGGGATTGGAAAGTCCACAAGTAGTTGTAATATTTCGATTGCACTAGCTACGCGAGGCAAAAAGGTGTTGCAAATTGGTGCGGACCCAAAGCACGATAGTACATTTGCCCTCACAGGATTTTTAATTCCTACGATTATGGACACCTTGCAGTCGAAAGATTATCACTATGAGGAAATTTGGCCCGAAGATATTATCTATCAAGGATATGGTGGGGTAGATTGCGTCGAAGCGGGAGGACCCCCTGCTGGGGCGGGCTGTGGAGGCTTTGTGGTTGGAGAAACAACCAAGTTACTCAAAGAGTTAAACTCGTTTTATGAGTATGATGTCATTTTGTTTGATGTGTTGGGCGACGTGGTGTGTGGAGGTTTTGCGGCTCCATTGAACTATGCCGACTACTGTATTATTGTGACAGATAATGGCTTCGATGCCTTATTTGCTGCGAATCGGATAGCTGCTTCTGTCCGGGAAAAAGCAAGAACGCATCCGCTGCGTCTGGCAGGACTTGTAGGAAATCGTACATCGAAGCGCGATTTGGTGGAGAAATATGTCGAAGCTTGTCCTATGCCGGTTCTTGAAGTTTTACCTCTGATTGAAGAGATTCGTGTCTCTCGCGTGAAAGGAAAAACCTTGTTTGAAATGGCTGAAACAGATCGAAGTCTTACCTATGTCTGTCAATACTATCTAAATATTGCAGATCAATTATTAGCAGAGCCAGAAGGGGTAGTGCCTAAAGAGGTGCCAGACCGAGAACTCTTTAGTTTATTATCGGACTTCTATACCGCACCTTCTGCGCCCAGTGCAGTGGCAGACCCAAGCTTTCTTCTTGTGTAACCTTTGGAGGCACCATGGATTTCCAACATCTTGAAACGCAAACAAAGCTCGAATGTGAAACCGGCATCTACCATACTTTTTGTCCCATTAGTTGCGTGGCTTGGCTGTATCAACGCGTCGAGGACTCGTTTTTTTTGGTCATAGGGACCAAAACTTGCGGCTACTTTTTGCAAAATGCATTGGGTGTCATGATCTTTGCGGAACCTCGTTATGCTATGGCGGAACTGGAAGAAGGCGATATTGCCGCCCAATTAAATGATTATCATGAACTGCGTCGGTTATGTGCGCAAATTAAGCAAGATCGCAATCCAAGTGTGATTGTTTGGATTGGCACATGTACAACCGAAATTATTAAGATGGATCTCGAAGGCATGGCACCCAAGCTGCAAGGAGAGATCGGGATTCCTATTGTGGTTGCACGCGCCAATGGTCTTGATTATGCGTTTACTCAAGGAGAAGATACGGTCCTTGCAGCTATGGCCCAACGGTGTCCGTCCAGTTCGTTCCGAGAAGGAAGCGGAACCCCTCCCCTGATTATTTTTGGTTCGGTCCCAGCTACTGTGGTGTCTCAGTTAACCTTGGAGCTTGCACGCCAAAACATACAGGTCACCGGTTGGCTTCCTGCACAACGCTATAGCGATTTACCTGCCGTGGGGGAAGATGTATATGCGTGTGGGATCAATCCATTTTTGAGTCGAACAGCTATTACCCTGATGCGACGTCGACGCTGCAAAATGATTGGAAGCGCCTTTCCCATTGGCCCCGACGGGACGCGTGCATGGATTGAAAAAATTTGCCAGGTATTTGGCATGGAACCTCAAGGGCTGAAGGAGCGGGAAGAACAAATCTGGGGGCAACTTGAAGATTATGTTGCTTTCATGCGAGGAAAATCAGCGTTTTTGATGGGGGATAATTTATTAGAAATCTCTTTAGCTCGATTTTTGATTCGGTGCGGAATGATTGTCCATGAGGTAGGCATCCCCTACATGGACGCACGATTCCAAGCGGCAGAATTGCAATTGCTTGAAGCCACGTGCCGTGCAGCTCATGTGCCCATGCCACGGATTGTCACGAAGCCAGATAACTTCTATCAAGTGCAACGCATGCGAGATCTTCAACCCGATCTGGCGATTACGGGGATGGCTCATGCTAATCCATTGGAAGCTCGCGGGACAGCTACCAAATGGTCGGTGGAATTAACATTTTGGCAACTCCATGGATTTGCGAGCTCCAAAGACTTGCTGGAGCTTCTCACACGTCCTTTGCGACGTACGCTCATAGACGAGACCGAACCATTTAGGGCACCAAGAATCAGGAGAAAACGGCACCGACCTTCCAGAATCACCTACTTTCGACTCGACCAGCCAGAATAGCGCACTTTAGAGTATCATAGGGGAACACACCCAAATCCAATCAGCAAGGAGAAGGTCCATGACTACCAAAGACACCGTCGCATCACAAGGTGCCCTTCCGGGGTGTCGTGTGATTGTGATTACTTCAGGAAAGGGTGGGGTCGGAAAAACCACGGCCACAGCCAATCTGGGCATGTGTATAGCCCGCTTGGGCTATCGTGTAGCGCTGATTGATGCAGACATTGGATTAAGAAATCTTGACCTCTTACTCGGGCTTGAAAACCGCGTCGTGTATACGGCGATGGAAGTCATCGAGGGCCAGTGTCGATTGGAACAAGCCCTGATCCGAGATAAGCGATGGAAAAACTTGTCGATGTTGGCTATGTCAAAAAATCGACAACGCTATAACATTACGCGCCGCAATATGATTATGATTGTGGATTCCATCAAAGATCGGGGCTATCAATATATCTTAATTGATTGTCCGGCAGGCATTGATGCAGGATTTGTCAATGCCATCGCCCCTGCTGATGAAGCCGTGTTAGTTACGACCCCAGAAATTACGGCGATTCGAGATGCTGATCGTGTTGCCGGGCTCCTGGAAGCGAATGATTTCTATAATGTACGCTTATTAGCCAATCGCGTTCGTCCTGACATGATCAAGCAGAACGACATGATGTCAGTGGATGATGTTCAGGGAATGATTGGCGTGCCCTTACTTGGGGCCATTCCTGAAGATAAGAATGTGATTATTTCGACAAACCGAGGTGAGCCCTTAGTCCTTCAAAAGACGATTACCCTAGCTGGAGTTGCATTTGAAGAAGCGGCTCGTCGCTTAGTCGGGTTACCGCAAGCGACGGAAGAACCTACAAGCGCAGGCTGGTTTGCCCCTCTTCGACGCCTGTGGGGGCAAGACTAAGTCTTATGGCCAATGAGCCCCTTAGGGGGCCTCTTAGATTTATTTTATTATTTAAAAAGGAATCCAAGCAAGGACATTCGGGCAAGGAGGGATTCGAACCCCCGACACCATGGTTCGTAGCCATGTGCTCTAGTCCACTGAGCTACAAGCCCTTGGGATCCTGGCATCGAGCGATTGTCCCCGAGGGCCCCCCCTCGAGTATCGTAGCCGCAACAGCGTTTCACCACCAAGTTCGGGATGGATTGGTGTGGTTCCACTGCGCTGAAGACACCAGGATGCCTGATGTGGCTTGACGGCCACATCAGAACAGAAGTCAGAGGCGCGCATTGGCGCCTCGACTGTATAGGTCAAAGTCGCTCGGTCTGTTAGGAGGTCTCAGCTACAACCATCACTGGTCTTCCACTTGACCCCTATGTAACGGCTCGTCTTGCCGTGACCTACAAGAGAGTCCTCATCTTGAGGTGGGCTTCCTACTTAGATGCTTTCAGCAGTTATCCTCTCCGCACTTGGCTACCCAGCGTGTACCGTTGGCACGATAACTGGCACACCAGCGGTGCGTCCTTTCCGGTCCTCTCGTACTAGGGAAGGATCCTCTCAAGACTCTAGCGCCTACACCGGATATGGACCGAACTGTCTCACGACGTTCTGAACCCAGCTCACGTACCGCTTTCATGGGCGAACAGCCCAACCCTTGGGACGTACTTCCGCCCCAGGTTGCGATGAGCCGACATCGAGGTGCCAAACCTCCCCGTCGATGTGAACTCTTGGGGGAGATCAGCCTGTTATCCCTAGAGTAACTTTTATCCGTTGAGCGACGGCCCTTCCACGCGGCACCGTCGGATCACTAAGACCGACTTTCGTCCCTGCTCGACTTGTAGGTCTTGCAGTCAAGCTCCCTTATGCCTTTACACTCGCCAGCTGATTTCCGTCCAGCCTGAGGGAACCTTTGCACGCCTCCGTTACCTTTTAGGAGGCGACCGCCCCAGTCAAACTGCCCACCTGACACGGTCCGGCGCCCTGCTAAAGGGTCGCCCTTAGAATTCTAGCTCGTCCAGAGTGGGATCTCACTGATGGCTCCAATCTTCCCGGAAGAAGATAATCAACGCCTTCCACCTAAGCTGCGCAAGACGAGCCCAAACCCAATGCCAGGCTACAGTCAAGCTTCATAGGGTCTTTCTGTCCAGGTGCAGGTAGTCCGCATCTTCACAGACATGTCTATTTCACCGAGCCTCTCTCCGAGACAGCGCCCAAATCGTTACGCCATTCGTGCGGGTCGGAACTTACCCGACAAGGAATTTCGCTACCTTAGGACCGTTATAGTTACGGCCGCCGTTCACCGGGGCTTCGGTCGCCAGCTTCGAACCCCGAAGGATCCTAACCGACTTCCTTAACCGTCCGGCACTGGGCAGGCGTCAGCCCCCATACGTCGTCTTACGAGTTTGCGGAGACCTGTGTTTTTGGTAAACAGTCGCTTGGGCCTGGTCACTGCGACCCCCGAGGGGGTACCCCTTCTCCCGAAGTTACGGGGCCATTTTGCCGAGTTCCTTAGAGAGAGTTCTCTCGCGCCCCTGAGTATTCTCTACTTACCTACCTGTGTCGGTTTGGGGTACAGGTGCTTGAAAGTGTACAGTAGTTCGAGCTTTTCTTGGGAGTATGACGAGAAGTAGAGGCAGCTTGGGCAAAACCCCTTACGAGGTTTTGGATCCAACCCGCCCTCGCGGCTTCGCTCTTGGCATTGTTTATTCTGCCAGTCAACACGTTGCCTGCTTTCACCGAGGTCCACCAACCCTTACGGATTGGCAGCCTCCCCCGGCCCACGTCGCCTGCTCCGTCCCTCGGTACCAACTTTCAAGACAGTACGGGAATATTAACCTGTTTGCCATCGACTACGCCTGTCGGCCTCGTCTTAGGTCCTGACTCACCCTCCATGGACGAACCTTGTGAAGGAACCCTTCGGTTTTCGGGGCATTGGATTCCCACCAATGTTTGCGTTACTCAAGCCGACATTCTCACTTCCGCGTCGTCCACCGACCCTTCCGGGACAGCTTCTACCTAGCGCGGAACGCTCCCCTACCTTGTTGTTGCAATCACAGCTTCGGCAGGCCGCTTAGTCCCGTTCATTTTCGGCGCAAGAGCGCTTGACCAGTGAGCTATTACGCACTCTTTGAAGGATGGCTGCTTCTAGGCAAACCTCCTGGTTGTCTCGGCACTCTCACCTCCTTTACCACTGAGCGGCCATTTAGGGGCCTTAGCTGGTGATCTGGGCTGTTTCCCTCTTGACGATGAAGCTTATCCCCCACCGTCTCACTGGTAGGCCGCAAGCAATGTCCAGTATTCAGAGTTTGCTACGATTTGGTACCGCTTTCGCAGCCCGCACCGATACAGTGCTTTACCCCTGGACAGCCCTTGGGTTTGCATTGGCAAACCGCCTACCGCTGCGCCTCAACGCATTTCGGGGAGATCCAGCTAGCTCCGAGTTCGATTGGCATTTCACCCCTAACCACAACTCATCCGCCGATTTTTCAACATCGGTCGGTTCGGTCTTCCACAAGGTGTTACCCAAGCTTCATCCTGGTCATGGTTAGATCACCCGGGTTCGGGTCTCTAGGAAGTGACTCACGCCCTTATCAGACTTGCTTTCGCTCTGGCTCCGGATCTGGGTCCTTAACCACGCCACTCCCTAGAAGTCGCCGGCTCATACTTCAACAGGCACGCGGTCAGCCCTGCAGGCCTCCCACTGCTTGTAAGCTCACGGTTTCATGATCTCTTTCACTCCCCGGTGGGGGTTCTTTTCACCATTCCCTCGCGGTACTAGTTCACTATCGGTCACCCAGGAGTATTTAGCCTTACGAGGTGGTCCTCGCAGATTCACACGGGATTTCACGTGCCCCATGCTACTCGGGATCCGTCGTAGATCAGGACAAAGCCATCATTCGTTGTCGGCGACGGGACTTTCACCCTCTCTGGTGCAGGATTCAGCTGCTTCGCCTAACGTGTCAGGTGCTTTGTTATGTGCTGAACAGCACGACGGTCCCACAACCCCGGACAGAGTCCGGTTTAGGCTGATCCCTGGTCGCTCGCCGCTACTGGGGGAATCGCGTTTGCTTTCTTTTCCTCTAGCTACTAAGATGTTTCAATTCGCTAGGTTGCCTCTCTCCTGCCTATGCATTCAACAGGGAGACCTTGAGGTTGCCCTATTCGGGAATCTCCGGATCATAACTTGCTTCCAGCTCCCCGGAGCATTTCGTCGGTAACTACGCCCTTCATCGTCTCTGGGTGCCTAGGTATCCACCATGAGCCCTTAGTCATTTGACCATGGTTCTGTGGCTGGAGGTAAGCGGACTCGAACCGCTGACATCCGCCTTGCAAAGGCGGCGCTCTACCAACTGAGCTATACCCCCGCCGGGTGGGCTATGCTGGATTCGAACCAGCGACCTCACCCTTATCAGGGGTGCGCTCTAACCAACTGAGCTAATAGCCCTTTCGCAGGCAGCTAAAGCTGCCAGCCTTTCAGAGCATGCAGGGAATGTGCTGCATGCACGTTGCCAAAGGAGGTGATCCAGCCGCACCTTCCAGTACGGCTACCTTGTTACGACTTCACCCCAGTCACTAGCCCTGCCTTTGGCATCCCCCTCCTTTCGGTTAGGGTAACGACTTTGGGCATGGCCAGCTCCCATGGTGTGACGGGCGGTGTGTACAAGGCCCGGGAACGGATTTACCGCAGTATAGCTGTCCTGCGATTACTAGCGAATCCAACTTCATGTATGCG
>JACCDO010282629.1_pt1 | contig 15534 bp, 9 predicted proteins | sample 7446101 | NCBI WGS metagenome assembly JACCDO01 (sample SAMN15323440, study PRJNA562643) | freshwater metagenome | isolation source: river surface water | place: USA:Blue River Watershed | collected 2017-08-16
ATCTCGGCTAGACAATCCTCCAACCGTTCGATCACCGATCGTAATCAGGAACGACTTGTCCGCAACCGTTGGGTGTTGCAAAACACGCGTCGCCGCGTCATCCAAAGAGATAACAGTCAGATCCAATGGGCTCATGTCCGGTACAACACGCTTAACGTCGCGTGTCATCCGTGGCGGCTTGCCAAGAATGACATCAATCGGCACGTCGACAGGTCTTGTCCCAGATTGAGGCGCTATTGAGTCAAGTCCCGGCAGGCCCTCTCCAATCACAACTTTTAGTTGCCGCTCTTCAGTAGCGACGCCTACGATTGCAAACGGGCAGCGCTCGCGCTTTGCAATTTGTTCAAAACGATGCAAATTCTCTGGACGTACCGAGAGCACATAACGCTCTTGAGATTCGTTACTCCAGATTTCCGCAGCGGACATGCCGGACTCTTCAAGCGGTACTCGTTTCAAATCGAATATCGCACCGCGCCCCGCGTCGTTGACTAGTTCCGGAAAAGCGTTCGACAAACCACCCGCGCCAACATCATGAATAGCCACAATCGGATTATTGGCACCCTGCTGCCAGCAACGATCAATGACCTCTTGGCAGCGACGCTCAATCTCAGGATTCCCGCGCTGAACAGAGTCAAAGTCTAACGCTGCGGTGTTTGTGCCGACAGCCATACTCGACGCAGCACTACCACCCATACCAATACGCAGACCAGGACCACCGAGCTGTATCAAAAGCGATCCTGGCTGGATCACATCCTTCTTCGTGCAACCGTCATCGATACTGCCCAATCCGCCGGCGATCATGATTGGCTTGTGATAACCCCATCGCGTCGAGCCTGCAGTTTGCTCAAAGGAGCGGAAATAACCAAGAAGGTTGGGACGCCCGAATTCGTTATTGAACGCTGCGGCACCCAAAGGGCCCTCCACCATGATCGATAAAGGACTCGCAATTCGATCAGGTGCGCCGTGATGATCCGACTCCCACGCTCGCGGGGCGTCATCCAATCGTAGATGGGATACCGTGAAACCGGCTAGACCAGCCTTCGGCTTCGAACCACGACCTGTGGCACCCTCATCGCGAATCTCGCCGCCCGAACCGGTTGATGCCCCCTCAAATGGGGCAATCGCTGTGGGGTGGTTGTGCGTCTCCACCTTCATGACCGTATGAACGAGGTGTGACCTCGTCTCATACGCGGGGGCAACGCCGGGGCTAGGTAATCTTGCCTCAAAGCGCTGAGCCTGTCCGCCCTCCATAATCGCAGCGTTATCTGAGTAGGCAACCACGGTACCCAGCGGCTGTGCGGCATGGGTTTCTCTGATCATGCCAAACAGCGTTTTGTCAGCAGGCTTGCCGTCAATCACCCATTGTGCGTTGAATATTTTATGGCGGCAGTGCTCACTATTTGCTTGTGCAAACATCATGAGCTCTACATCGGTTGGATCGCGTCCAAGTTCGGTGAACGACTTGGCCAAATAATCAACCTCATCGTCAGAGAGTGCAAGTCCTAAAGTGGCATTGGCCTCATTCAAAGCATTAAGCCCTGAAGCCATGACCGGAACCGTTCGTATCGCTTTGCCTGGCAAAGACGCAAATAATGACTTGGGATCGAAACGCTGATCCACCACAGTCTCTGTCATACGATCGTGCAAGGTATCTGCGATCGCAGTCAGCATACCTGCATCGAAGCTTTTCGATTTCAACCAACCACGCTCGGGCGTCAACGTGTACCGAATTCCGCGCTCAATGCGACGCACATCACGTAAACCACAATTGTGCGCGATGTCTGTCGCTTTGCTCGCCCACGAGGAGACAGTTCCTAGCCTCGGGATGACGGTTAGCACCAATCTGTCAGCGGAATCCGTCATCTCGGGTGCTGCTTGACCATAATCCAGTAACTGTGTGAGTTTGGACTGAGCCTCTTCAGATAATGGCTTGTCGCACCACACGTAATGTTCAAAACGCGCTGTTATCTCAGCCACGGGCAGACCCAGACTTTGCAACTTCGACAGCAGACGCTCGTGCCGAAAAGGGGATAGAACAGAAGAGCCGGGAATTTGCAGGATGTCGGACACAGTGAAAACCGGTGGTTTAGGTAAGGGAAAACACGCATTTTAGCTCCCTAACGGTCACTTTAGGGCTGCCGATTAGGGCATCCTTGCTATGATGTTTGACGAAACTTTTCCTTGGAGACAAAACATGTCCATTTCGAGACGCACACTGTTAACTGGCGCTGGCGCCGGTGTCATCACCCTCGCCGCCCCGCTGAACAGCGTTTGGGCGCAGTCTAAAGCAGAGTTTTCTTATAAGTACGCGAACAACCTGCCTTTGACACATCCCATGAACATCCGTGCCAAAGAGATGGCCGACGCAATCCAAAAGGACACTCAAGGTCGGGTCGAAATCCGCATTTTCCCAAGTAGCCAGCTCGGCTCAGACACCGATATGCTCAGTCAAGTGCGTAACGGCGGTGTTGAGTTCTTTACTCTGTCCGGTTTGATTCTGGCGACTCTTGTGCCCGCTTCATCCATCACGGGTATTGGGTTCGCGTTTAGCGACTACGACGCAGTCTGGAAAGCGTTGGATGGCGAATTGGGTGCACACGTACGCAAGGAGATTGGCAAGGCTAACTTAGTAGCGATGGACAAGATCTGGGACAATGGATTCCGTCAGATCACATCATCGACAAAGCCTATCCAAACAGCCGATGATCTTAAGGGCTTCAAAATCCGGGTTCCAGTGTCACCACTCTGGACATCGATGTTCAAAGCGTTTGATTCAGCGCCCGCGTCGATTAACTTTAACGAGGTCTACAGCGCGCTGCAAACGAAGATCGTGGACGGTCAGGAGAACCCTCTCGCCATTATCGATACTGCGAAGCTCAATGAAGTTCAGAAGTTCTGTTCGATCACGAATCATATGTGGGACGGGTTCTGGTTCCTGGCTAATCGCCGCGCTTGGGAGCGCTTGCCTGACAAACTGCGCACAATCGTGGCGGGCCATATCAATGCGGCCGGAATGAAAGAGCGTGCTGATGTAGCTCAGATGAACGCCGGTCTGCAAAAAGGTCTAACTGAAAAAGGCATGGTCTTTAACCAAACCAAAGCCGACTCCTTCCGAGATCGCTTGCGCACGGGCGGCTTCTACGCTGAGTGGAAAGCAAAACTCGGTGCCGAAGCGTGGGATCTTCTCGAAAAGTCAAGCGGAAAACTTTCGTAAGAAGTATGCGCTCAGCGGACCAGTATTTCTGCTCCGCTCGCCTCGATTCCGGGCGTCTGTCTTTGCGCAGCGCCCGGAATTTTTATAGGACCTAATGCGGAAACGTCATGTCGACAGAAATCACCACGCCTCCCCTACCCATCGTCTCGCGGTTGCTCAAGCCAATTGAATTTGTAAGCGCGTTACTTTTGGTCGTAATTGTGGTGATGCTGCTAGTTGGCGTCGTTGCGCGGTACGTTTTCTCCATACCGATCGTCTGGATCGATGAAGTTGTTTCACTATCCTTTTTATGGCTCGCAATGCTTGGGACCGCAATCGCGATGCACCGCAACGAGCATCTGCGTCTCACCTTGTTTTTGGAGATGATGCCCGAACGTATTCGTGGCTTTGTCCACGCTCTGGCCTTGGTTGCCATTGCAGCGTTTCTCATTGCTCTAATCCATCCATCGATCATTTATGCACAGGATGAGTGGTTTGTAAAAACACCAGCCCTTGACCTTCCAAACACATACCGAGTTTCAGCGCTTGCCTTTGGCATTTTGGCAATGCTGGGCGTGCTTGTTGTGTATGCAAGTCACACAGTTAGCAAAGCAAACCTTCTGGCGGCGACCTTCGTCGTGCTCATTGCCGCTGCAGCTTGTTGGCAAGGATCGGACTTTTTAACAAGTCTCGGTCTCTACAACATTATGATTTTCTTGGTGGTATTAGTTGCGTTATGCCTAGTGGCAGGCGTGCCCATTGCGTTCTGCTTTGGGCTGGGGGCATTGAGTTATCTCGGCTTCACAACCACTGTGCCCTTGATGGTTGTCATTGGTCGCATGGATGAAGGCATGTCGAGCCTCATTCTCGTCTCGGTGCCGATTTTTGTATTGCTGGGCTGTGTCTTGGACGCAACCGGAATGGGCAAGGCGATCGTTGATTTCCTCGCCTCACTCCTCGGACATATCAAAGCTGGGATGTCCTACGTTCTGCTCGGATCGCTATTTATCGTATCTGGCATCTCGGGTTCAAAAGTATCGGATATGGCCACAATCGCTCCAGCACTCTTTCCGGAGATGAAAAGACGCGGACACAAGCCCAAAGAGATGATAGCGCTACTTGCGACGGGTGCCGCCATGGCAGACACGGTGCCACCAAGTATCGCATTGCTGGTGTTGGGTTCCGTTGCGGGCGTCTCTATTGCCGGCCTATTCCAAAGTGGCGTGGTCATCGCTGCCGTGTTGCTGGTGGCGCTGGCACTTCTCGCTCGCTGGAAAGCTCGGCATGAAATCATGGAGAATGTCCGCAGAGCAAGCTGGTCTGTGATTGGTCGCGCTCTCATGATCGCAGGACCGGCACTGGTACTTCCATTCCTCATTCGCAGTGCAGTGGGCGGAGGCGTTGCCACTGCAACCGAGGTATCTACGATCGCGGTGCTGTACGCCATGATCATTGGACAAGTGCTCTACGGCGGTATTGGGTGGCGAAAGGTTTACGCCATGCTTGTCGAGACAGCCGCATTGAGCGGAGCGATTCTCTTAATTCTAGGCACGGCTTCTGCCATGGCATGGGCGATCACGCAAAGTGGTGTCGTCCAGAGCTTGTCGCAATTCCTCACGACCCTGCCAGGCGGTACCTTAGGCTTCATGGTCATCACGATCCTGGTTTTTCTGATCTTAGGATGTTTGTTAGAAGGCTTACCAGCTATCTTGATTCTCGCGCCAATCATGTTTCCGATCGCCAAGAAACTAGGCATACACGACATTCATTACTCGATGGTTGTCGTCACTGCAATGAACATTGGTTTAATGATGCCACCGATCGGCGTAGGCTTCTATGTGGCCTGTCGAATCGGAAACAGCTCGCCGGATGAGGTCATGGGGGCCATTTGGCCCTATATCGCAGCACTGCTTGTTGGACTCATCGCCATCGCTGCAGTGCCGTGGTTCTCGACCGTGGCTCTTTAGCGTGAAGAGCTAAAGACACCACGGCTTTGAGACGAGACGCTTAACGCTTACGTACAGGTGGCAGATCTGTGCAGTGACCGTGCGCGGCCTCTGCAGCAAGACCTACTGACTCACCAAGTGTTGGATGTGGATGAATGGTTTTACCGATATCCACAGAATCGGCCCCCATCTCAATGGCGAGCGCGACTTCTCCAATCAGATCGCCGGCGTGCGTACCAACAATGCCACCTCCCAAAATTTTGTGGGATGTTGCATCAAACAGCAACTTGGTAAAGCCTTCGTCACGGCCGTTCGCAATCGCCCGACCCGACGCAGCCCAGGGGAACAAACCTTTCGTGATCTCAATACCCTGCTGAACAGCTTGCTCTTCTGTCAGACCTACCCAAGCAACCTCTGGATCCGTATACGCAACCGAAGGGATCACGCGTGCGTCAAAAAAGCTTTTCTGACCTGCCGCAACCTCAGCTGCGACATGACCTTCGTGTACGGCTTTGTGTGCGAGCATAGGTTGCCCGACGATATCTCCGATTGCAAAGATATGTGGAACATTTGTTCGCATCTGGCGATCGACGTCAATAAAACCGCGTTCACTGACCAGTACACCGGCTTGTTCAGCGGCAATTTTTTTGCCATTCGGCGTACGTCCAACTGCTTGAAGAACAAGGTCATAGCGCTGCGGCTCAGCCGGTGCATTCGCACCTTCAAACTTAACGTAAATCCCATCTTTTTTGGCTTCAGCCGAAACCGTGCGCGTCCCAAGCATGACATTGTCGAACCTAGGAGCATTCATCTTCTGCCAAACTTTAACTAAGTCGCGGTCAGCACCTTGCATCAAGCCATCTTGCATCTCCACAACATCAAGACGCGCGCCGAGTGCTGAATAAACTGTGCCCATTTCTAAGCCGATAATTCCACCACCAATAATCAGCATACGCTTAGGGATACTGCGCAGTAGTAACGCACCAGTCGAGTCAACGATCCGAGCATCTTCGGGGAGGAATGGCAGCTTCACCGACTGGCTACCCGCAGCAATGATCGCCTGCGAAAACTTCACAACTGAAGAGCCTGACTCCGACTCTACCTTAAGGTGATTCGGGCTAACGAATGAGCCTTTGCCTTGCAGCACAGTCACCTTTCGCGCACGCGCCATTCCAGCTAAGCCGCCTGTAAGCTTTCCAATGACACCGTCCTTGAAGGCGCGAAGCTTATCAAGATCGATCTTGGGTGAACCGAAACTGATACCGTGCGCGGAGAGCGCCTGGGCTTCCTCTAAGACAGCCGCGGTGTGCAGCAAAGCCTTTGATGGAATGCACCCAACGTTCAAACAAACGCCACCTAGCGTTGCGTAGCGCTCAATCAAAATGACATTGAGTCCTAAATCTGCTGCGCGAAATGCTGCTGAGTATCCGCCTGGACCAGCGCCCAAGACAAGCAAATCACACGTGTGCTCAGCACTACCCGAAAACGTGCCCGCTGCGCCTGCAACAACTGCACTATTCTTTGCTGGTGTTTGCTGAGCAGCTGATGCCTGTGCTGCGGGCGCTGCGGCGATAGTCGCTGGCGGGGCAGACGGCGTTGCACCTGCCGAAGCCGCCACCTGCGCAATAACCGTTCCTTGCTTCACCTTATCGCCAACTTTTACTGAGAGTGCCATCACGACACCGGCGTGTGATGACGGAATCTCCATTGAGGCCTTATCGGACTCCACGGTAATCAATCCTTGATCAACGCGGATCGTATCACCGACTTTTACTAAGAGCTCGATCACTTCTACCGTATCAAAATCACCGATATCGGGTACCGCGACATTGATTGAATCGCTCATCGTGGTTCCTTAAAGTGCGATACGACGGAAGTCCGCCAACAAAGTACAAAGGTAGGCATTGAAGCGCGCCGCAGCCGCGCCATCAATCACACGATGGTCGTACGACAAAGACAGAGGCAACGTCAGCTGTGGTCCAAACTGCTTACCATCCCAAACAGGTTTCATGAAAGAGCGCGACACACCAAGAATCGCGAGCTCAGGCGCGTTGATAATTGGCGTGAAATGCGTGCCGCCAATTCCACCAAGCGAAGAGATTGAAAAACATCCTCCCTGCATCTCTGATGGCGAAAGCTTGCCGTCACGCGCTTTCTTGGCGAGATCACTACTCTCTTGCGCGAGCTCAATGATTCCCTTTTTGTCCGCGTCACGAATGACTGGAACGACCAAACCGTTCGGTGTATCCGCAGCAAAACCGATGTGATAGTACTGTTTCAAAATCAACTGATCGCCATCGATCGAGGCATTGAATTCGGGAAACTTCTTGAGTGCCGCCACACATGCTTTGATCAAGAACGCCAACATCGTTACCTTTACGCCCGATTTCTCGTTCTCTTTATTGAGCACTAATCGCAAGGCCTCAAGATCCGTAATGTTTGCCTCGTCGTTATTCGTGACATGGGGAATCATGACCCAGTTACGATGCAAGTTTGCGCCAGAAATCTTCTTGATGCGTGACAGAGGCTGCGGAGTGATGGCACCAAATTTGGTGAAATCAACCTTAGGCCAGGGTAATAAATCTAGACCACCACCAAGCGACGCATTTGAGGCAGCGCCACCCGCATTGCCTGCGAGGGCCGCCTTAACAAACCCTTGTACGTCCTCCTGGGTGATACGGCTCTTAGGTCCGCTACCTTTCACTAACGCCAGGTCAACGCCCAATTCCCGCGCGAACTTACGTACCGATGGCGACGCATGGGGAAGCCCGCCTGTAGAAACAGGTAATTCGAGTTTGCCTGCTGCTGGAGCCTGATTTGGCGGTGGACTAACAGCCGCCGATGTCGACACCACTTGTGCAGGGGCTGCCGCCACACTCGCAGTAACCGCCGGCACCACTGGAGCAGGCGCAGCCACAGGTGCCGGTGCAGCAGCGGGCGCAGCTGTGCCGGCAGACCCAATCTCTAGATGCACCACCACACTGCCTTGCTTAACTTTGTCACCGACCTTTACATCAATAGATTTAACAATCCCGCCTTGCGAGGAAGGGATTTCCATAGAGGCCTTATCGGACTCCACAGTGATCAAACTTTGCTCGGCCTTCACCGAATCCCCAACCTTGACGAGAACTTCAATCACTTCGACAGTGTCAAAGTCTCCGATATCGGGTACCTGAATAGCTGCTGTGTTGCTCATGTTGAGTCTCTCTATCAAGCGTATTGTGGGTTTGCTTTGTTCGGATCGATACCGTACTTCTTGATTGCAGCAGCGACCTGAGCGACTGGCACCGTTCCCTCATCTGCTAGGGCGCGCAAGGTAGCTAGCACCACAAAATGTCGGTCGACCTCGAAGTGCTCGCGCAACCGATAACGGAAATCCGATCTGCCAAATCCATCCGTGCCGAGCACGCGGTAGTGGCGTCCATTCGGAATGAATGGACGAATCTGGTCTGCGAATAACTTCATATAGTCAGTCGACGCAATAATTGGACCGTCAGTCTTATCCAACACGCTCGTCACATACGGAACTTTCGCCTTGCCCGTAGGATGGAGCATGTTGTCACGCTCGCAATCTAGACCTTCACGACGCAATTCTGTAAAACTGGTGACACTCCAGATATCAGCAGAAATCTTCCAATCTTGCTCGAGCAATTCAGCCGCAGCCATTACTTCACGCAAGATCGTTCCGGACCCAAGAAGCTGTGCACGAACTTTGTTCTTACCGCCCTTCTTTAGCCGGTACATTCCACGAATAATGCCTTCCTCATCACCCTTCGTTAAACCAGGCTGGGGATAGTTCTCATTCATGACCGTCAGATAGTAGAAAACGTTTTCCTGATCTTCCACCATTCGCTTGAGGCCATGCTGAATAATGACTGCCAGCTCATGCGCAAACGTTGGGTCATATGACACGCAATTCGGAATGGTCGAAGAGAAGATATGACTATGCCCATCCTCGTGCTGCAATCCCTCTCCGTTCAACGTTGTGCGCCCAGCTGTTCCACCTAGCAAGAAGCCGCGAGCCTGCATATCACCAGCCGCCCAGGCCAAGTCACCGACGCGTTGAAATCCAAACATGGAGTAATAGATATAGAACGGCACCATGATTCGATTATTCGTCGAATAGGACGTCGCCGCAGCGATCCATGAGCTGAATGCGCCAGCTTCGTTAATGCCCTCTTGTAATAACTGACCGTCAGCGGCTTCGCGGTAGTACATCACTTGGTCTTTATCAACAGGGATGTACTTTTGCCCCTCGGGCGCATAGATGCCGATCTGTCGGAATAAACCTTCCATACCGAAGGTACGAGATTCGTCTGCCAGGATTGGCACGACGCGCGGACCAATGTCCTTGTCTCGAAGTACTTGATTCAATACGCGCACAAAGGCTTGCGTCGTTGAAATCTCTCTGCCTTCCGCAGTGGGCTCGAGAACCGGTCTAAATACCTCAAGAGCTGGCGCGATCAACTTTTCATCGGCTTTCACGCGGCGCTTTGGAAGATAGCCGCCGAGCGCTTTCCGACGCTCATGGAGATAAACCATTTCCGGAGCGTCCTCAGCGGGCTTAAAGTAAGGCACCTCTTCTAATTGGCTATCGGGAATCGGAATGTTGTAGCGATCGCGGAATTCTCGAATCGTATCGGTATCAAGTTTCTTCTGTTGATGTGATGGATTCTTCGCCTGGACCAGATGTCCAACACCGTAGCCCTTAATCGTCTTCGCGAGAATGACCGTGGGTTGACCGGTGTGCTTCGTCGCTGCCGAAAATGCTGCATATACTTTATGCGGATCGTGGCCGCCACGGTTCAGACGCCAGATATCTTCATCACTCATGCGCGATACCATTTCTAATAGCTTTGGGTGCTTGCCAAAGAAATGGTCGCGTACGAACTTACCATCGTTGGCTTTGTACGCTTGATACTCGCCGTCAACAGTGTCATCCATGATCTTGCGAAGAATGCCTTCCTTGTCGCTCGCAAGGAGCGGATCCCAGTAACCGCCCCAAATCATCTTGATCACATTCCAGCCACTTCCACGGAAATCGCCTTCGAGCTCCTGAATGATTTTGCCGTTTCCTCGAACCGGACCATCGAGCCTTTGCAAGTTGCAGTTCACAACGAAAATCAGGTTATCCAACTTCTCGCGGGCCGCAAGACTGATTGCACCAAGCGACTCAGGCTCGTCCATCTCACCATCACCGCAAAATACCCAAACCTTGCGTTGGCTTGTATCAGCAATACCTCTGGCGTGTAGATACTTTAAAAAGCGTGCCTGATAAATCGCCATCAAAGGACCCAGGCCCATCGACACGGTCGGAAATTGCCAAAACTCAGGCATCAATTTCGGATGAGGATAGGATGATAGGCCTTTGCCGCCCACTTCTTGTCTAAAGTTATTGAGCTGATCTTCTGTTAGACGTCCCTCAAGGTAGGCGCGACCGTAAACCCCGGGCGACGAGTGACCTTGGAAGTAAACCAAATCTCCGCCACGCTCAGGTGTGTCGGCATGCCAAAAATGATTCTGGCCGCAACCGATCATGGTCGCGAGCGACGCGAACGACGCGATGTGGCCTCCTAGGTCTCCGCCGTCAGGAGGATTGTGCTTGTTGGCCTTAACTACCATCGCCATCGCATTCCAGCGTATGTAGTGGCGAATCCGCGCTTCTAGCTCTTGATTGCCAGGATGCGCCGGTTCCAGTGCCGCTGGAATCGTATTCAAGTAAGCAGTGTTCGGCGAAAAAGGAATGTGCGCACCCGAGCGACGCGCAAGGTCGGTCAGACGCTCAAGCAGGTAGTGCGCGCGTTCAGGCCCCTCCCGATCGAGAACCGCCGCTAGGGCATCGAGCCACTCTTGCGTCTCAAGCGAGTCTTCGTCGTTTGCGGCTTGGAATGCGGCAGCTTGTGGTGCCATAGCGATCTCCTGGGTAGGTCGGCTTGTGTGGTTAAGCCTACTTTGTTTTGAGTATTTCCGGCATTCTAGGTACAAGTTGAAGCCAGAGCAACAAAAATTTCATCAAGCGGTATGTATTTTCGTATTATGAAATATAAGGAATATTTCGTCGCGTAGCTAAGACTAAAATACGACCCTAATATGGATAACCCGAATGTCCAATCCCCCTAAGTCTGTCGTTTCGATTCCTTTTCAGGATCAAGCTCGTCTGAGAAGAAGGCGCTGGTATTGGTTGACGCCAATGTTGGTGTTAGTTCTATACGCCTGCGTCATGAGCGCCTTTTTTTGGTTGCAGCGCCTACACGACGGCAGTGTGATGTTCATCACGATTGACCAAGAGATGCGTCAGCAGCGACTCATCTGGGTCGTCATCGGCTTATCAATCGTGATTGTGATCGCCTTGCTTATCCTATGGCGCTATACACATTACCGGTCGAAGGCTGAAGCTGCCTTAATCACAGAGACTGGTTTTCGTCGAGCCATGGAGAACTCCATGTCCACGGGCATGCGCGTACTAGATCTTGAAGGACGCATAGCGTATGTCAATCCAGCCTTCTGTAGGATGATTGGCTGGAACGAGGCAGACCTGATTGGACGCATGCCTCCCTTCCCATATTGGGTTCCTGGCCAGCATGAAAGTCAACAACAAGTGCTAGACAGTGTTCTTTCAGGGAAAGCTCCCAGCACTGGCGTTGAGATCGAAGCCCAGAGACGGGATGGCTCTCGTTTTAGTGCACGCTTGTACGTCTCGCCACTGCTGGATCCTAGAGGAACGCAGATAGGCTGGATGACATCGATGACTGACATTACCGAGCCTAAGCGTATCCGTGAAGCACTCACCGCGGCCCACGAACGGTTCATGACGGTGCTAGAAGGTTTGGACGATGCAATTTCGGTCACTGCCGACACAAATGATGGCGTCGAACTTTTGTTCGCGAACCGAACATATAGGCGCTTGTTCGGGTCTCAAACGCAAGGTCACGAGGAGATGTTGGCTGGTCGACGAGGTCGCTACACTGACGAGTCGGTCGAGGTGTTCTCTGCGTCGGTTCAGAAGTGGTTTGAGGTTCAACATCGCATGCTCGCCTGGACAGACGGCAGACGCGTTCGTCTTCAAGTTGCCCGTGACATCACCGAGCGGCGTAAGCATGAAGAAGCATCGCGCGTGCAACAAGAGAAAATTCAAATCACCAGCCGCCTCACAACGATGGGGGAAATGGCCTCCTCGCTTGCACACGAATTAAACCAGCCCCTAACGGCAATCGCCAACTACAGCATGGGCGCGGTGGCGATGGTTAAAGCTGGCCACACGGACGTCGAGACTTTGCTTCCCGCTCTTGAAAAAGCAGCCGCCCAAGCACAGCGCGCGGGAAAGATCATTAGCCGCATACGTGACTTCGTGAAACGGAGCGAGCCACGTCGTCAGAATGTTCCGATCCATACAATCGTTGATAACGCGATCAGCCTTGCGGAGATACACGCGAGAAAGCGCCAGGTCGAAATTGTGCGCAATATTCCCGAGGCATTACCCGATGTCTATGCGGATCCAATATTGATCGAGCAGGTCTTATTGAATTTGTTAAAGAACGGTTTGGAGTCAATGGACCAAGCTGCGCTCAACACATTAACGCTAGACGTTTCTCTACACGACAACCAAATTGAGGTCGCCGTGAAAGACAGAGGACATGGCTTAACGGATCCAGAGCGTCTCTTTGAACCTTTTTTTAGTACCAAGTCAGAAGGCCTTGGCATGGGCTTGAATATTTGTCGCACCATCATCGAATCACATCATGGGCGCCTCTGGGCAAGTAGCAATCCTGAAGGGGGAACCATTTTTCGATTTACACTACCGTGCGCTTCAAACCTTGAAGCAACGCACAGCAATCAGTCCGAGGAGTTACCCGCATGACCACGCCAAACATCGCAAGCACTGTCTTTATCGTTGACGATGATGAGGCGGTTCGAGACTCACTTCGTTGGCTACTGGAGGCAAACGGATACCATGTGAGTGCTTTTTCAAGCGCTGAAAGTTTTCTCTCTGCCTTTGATGAAAAGACCGCGGGTGTCTTGATTGTCGATGTTCGTATGCCTGGAATGAGTGGGCTTGAACTTCAAGAGCAACTGATTGCGCGTAAATCCTCGATGCCCATCGTGTTCATTACCGGCCATGGTGACGTACCCATGGCGGTATCAACGATTAAAAAAGGTGCGATCGATTTTCTCGAAAAGCCCTTTGACGAGACAGATTTGCGCGAAATCGTCGCGCGCATGTTTGAGCAGGCAAATCAGCGACTGATACAAGCCAAAGCTCAACGTGAACACGAGGCGATGCTCGGTCGTCTGACTGCACGCGAGCAACAAGTGCTTGAGCGCATCGTTGCGGGCAGACTAAATAAGCAAATTGCTGACGACCTAGGCATCAGCATCAAAACCGTCGAAGCACATCGCGCCAATATTATGGAAAAATTGCAGGTCACAACCGTTGCGGATCTGATGAAGGTCGCTTTAGCCAAGCCTGAGGTCAACACATGACTGCAAAAGTCATCGATGGCGTTAAGCTTGCTGCGGTGATCCGCGAAGATGTCGCCAAACGAGCGGCTGCACTTACCAAGCAGGGTGTGAAACCTGGTTTAGCTGTAATTCTTGTAGGACAAGATCCCGCATCCCAAGTCTATGTAAAAAACAAAGTCGCCGCGTGTGAAAAAGCAGGCCTTCATTCAGTCTTGGAGCAATACCCAGCTGATATGACGCAAGAGGCTCTACTGAGCCGTATTCAAACATTAAACGCCGATCGCACGATCCACGGGATACTTGTACAGCTTCCACTCCCGAAACATATTGATGCACACCGTGTCATTGAAACGATTGCGGCCGAAAAAGACGTCGATGGGTTCCATGTCAGTAATGCGGGCCTATTAATGACTGGGACGCCCCTTTTCAGGCCCTGCACTCCGTACGGTGTCATGAAGATGCTCGAGTCGGAGCAAGCTGCACTGCGTGGTGCGGTTGCCGTAGTCATTGGAGCAAGCAATATTGTCTGAAAACCAATGGCCATGCTGCTGCAGTCAGCCGGCGCAACGGTGACGATTTGCAACTCCAAGACGCGTGACCTTGCATGGCACACACGCAATGCGGATATCGTCGTCGTTGCCACAGGAAAACCAGGTATGGTGACCGGGGACATGATCAAGCCCGGCGCCATTGTCATCGACGTGGGCATCAATCGTGGTGCCGATGGCAAACTGTGCGGCGATGTTGATTACGCATCAGCCAAGGAAGTTGCAGGCGCGATCACACCAGTTCCAGGCGGTGTCGGTCCGATGACCATCGCGATGCTACTCGTCAACACCATTGAAGCTGCGGAACGTGTTCAATCGCGCCAACATACAAGATGAATCCACTGATCGTACCAATTCAAAGCTTTGTCGATTACGCGGCAGTTCGCCCTGAACATATCGAAGAGGCGATACCCTCCTTACTCGCCAAAGCACGTGCTGCTGTTGAGACTGCAGCACGCGATGAAACAACAGTGAGTTGGGAGCAAATCGTAGACGCTGTTGACGAAGCCAGCGAACCACTTTGGCGCGCTTGGTCAATTGCAGGCCATCTGAACGCCGTGGTGAACACGCCAGAGCTACGAGCAGCGTATAACGCAATGCTCCCAGCGATCAGTGAATACTCGACCTGGGTGGGCTTGCATACAGGTCTGTACGCCAAATACAAACAACTGCGAGCCAGCACCGCGTTTTCGTCGCTATCAGAGCAGCGTAAACGTGTCATAGAACTGTCATTGCGTGACTTCAAACTGAGCGGAGTTGAGCTGCAAGGGGAAGCGCGCGAGGCCTACGCTGCGAATGCTGACAGACAGGCTCAAGTTTCGCAAAAATTTTCTGAAAACGTCCTTGATGCTACAGACGCATGGACTTTAGTCATTGATGACATAGAGCGTCTGGCAGGTGTTCCCGCCGACGTATTAGAGTCAATTAAAGATCCCGACGCGGCTCGATGGCACTTAAATCTTAAGATGCCCTGCTATCTACCAATGATGCAGTATGCCAAAGACCGGGAGTTACGTCGTACGCTCTATCATGCATACGCGACACGCGCATCAGATCAAGGTGATCCAAAGTTTGATAACTCTGCATTAATTGAAGAGTCCCTTTCTCTTCGCGCACAAGAGGCACAACTTCTTGGTTTTAAGAATTTTGCCCAATTGCGCCTGCAGACTCGAATGGCCAACACGTCGGATGAAGTCATCGATTTTTTGAGACAGCTAACCTCGAAGGCAAAACCCTTTGCAACGCGTGACTTAGATGAACTGACCGAGTTTGCCCGCTCAACGTTAGGATTCACCGATCTACAGCCCTGGGATATCGCCTTTGTTTCGGAGCGACTGCGAGAGTCGCGTTACAACTACTCGGACGACGAAGTAAAACAATACTTTAC
>JACCDO011746846.1_pt1 | contig 15533 bp, 10 predicted proteins | sample 7446101 | NCBI WGS metagenome assembly JACCDO01 (sample SAMN15323440, study PRJNA562643) | freshwater metagenome | isolation source: river surface water | place: USA:Blue River Watershed | collected 2017-08-16
ATGGAATAGTTTAAAAACGGGTTATATTTTTAAGGTTAATCAGATACAAAGATATGATTGGTTAAGTATTGAAAATTTGGGAGAATGTATAAAGAGATTAGAAGGAATAGTATCTAATAAATTAAAAACAGAAGTAAGATATGTAGTAGAACATTCTCTTTCGGAAAAGAATCCTGAATTAAGAAATAGAAAATTAATAGGTCATATAGATTGTATTGATAATAAAAATGTATGGGAATTTAAATGTGTGAATATGTTGGAAAATGAACATTTAATACAATTAGCGGTTTATATGTATTTACATAAAAAAGATTTGAGTAGAAAAAAGAAAACATTAGTATTAGATTTTATGAATTTAGGTTTAAATGAAGATGAAAATGATGAGAAAGAAGAAAAGAAAAATAAAATTAAAAAGAAAATAGAGAGTTTAGAAGAAAGATTAACATTTTTAGAAGTTATGAAAATGAGTTTAGAAGAAGTAGAACATCAAGAAGGACATAATATAGATATATTAATTGATAATGATTTTTATAATAATTGTACTATAATAAAAGAGATGGGAAATAGAGAATATAAAGTATTATTAAAAGATGGAAAAACAAAGAAGAAAGTGAATGGAGAAGATATAGTTAGAAATTATACAATAGAAAATTGTTATATGAAAACAGAAAGAGATATAATGGATATAAATAATACAATTCTTAAATTTAAAAAAGAATTAGAAAAAATAGAAGTGCAAAAGAAAGAAGAGAATAATCAAACTTCATTTAAATATTATTTATATAACATTTTAGATGATAATTTAATTGAAATTGAGAGTGATTTAAAGAGATTAGAAGAAATGATGAATTATTTAATTGAAGTTAAATATTTTACAAAAAATTTTATAAAAGATGATGAATTCATCTCAAAAAATAATAATATTTTGGATAAATTAAATTGAATTGAAAAAAATTATAATTGTTTATTGAGACTAGATGGACCTCACGAGAGCATTCGAATCAACGATAAAATCGTAAGACTCGATGATATATTCTATCTCAGAAGGTTCGCCGCTAGGACTAATAATTATGTGAGGAACTTGTCTCTTGATAGTCCATTTATCTCCACAGACCCGAGTATACCAGCTACTACCTCCACGCTTCCATAGTCCTATTCCTCCACAAGAAGAATCAAAAGCGACATTCACATCATTCATTGCTGAATTAAGTGAATAAATGACGAAGCCGTAGTTATCACAATTAAGGACGAAAACGGCGTTGCCACCGATAACTTCCTTAATGTGTGCGACTAACTCCTCCACAGTAGTGATAGGGGTAGTATTGAAGGTATTCACGAATTTGTTAAACTTGTTAGTAAACATTTTAGGTAGCAAATAAAATAAGCTAATTAATTAATAGTTTTTTAAATAGATATTTTTTAATAAATTTACCCATCAATTTTTTATTTTTTTTACGAATTATTTTTTTTTATAATTTATTAATTCTTTAAATAGAATCAATAATAGATTGAGTGTTAACTGTGAACTGATAAGTCTCTACGAAAGGTTCACAACCACACAGATTCCCGTTCTCATCTACTAGAGTAGCATAATCTCTGCGTTGAATAGTCCATGAATCACCATTTTGATTGGTAAACCATTTACTATCATTATCAATTGATACATAGGTATCTTGATAATCTGAAAAATCAATGAGAATAAACTCTTTAGCCATTTCTGACTGAATAAACTCTTTCTTATCATCAGAAATAGAGTTCCAATGAGGTCCTGATAGAGTGAACTTAATCACACCACCAGTTGCTAATTTAATACGATTAATTAAATCATTAAAAGAATTAATAGGTATCTTATTAGTACTTCCTTGAAGTCTAGACCACTTTACGTTAGCCCAATTGACCCTTTTTGCATCCCAATTGTTTGAGTTCATTTTAATGTATTATTAAATGTTATATTAGATTTTATATATTTTTGAATTAGAAAGATTAAAAATCAAGTTTTTTTTTTATTTAGAATAATAATAGTTTAGGCACTTTAGTTTTTTATGATTATTTATTATTTATCTTATATTATGAATTATGAATGCATTTTTTTCCTTTTACTATTATAGTGTTTAGAGACCCATTGCAAGTAGGGTGACACACTTAGCTGCTTTCAGCTAGTCAAACTCACAATGCGGAAAGGGTCGTTATTCCCTGTGTTTTGATACACTGTTGTCCGCCCCCTTTTTCAGGGGATATAAAAATGTTTAAAATATGTTTTTTTTTGTTTTTTTTTTTGGTATATGCTACTTTTTATGGTTTTTTTCAGGTATATGTATCTAAACACTCAACGCCAATTAACTTCCACTCAGAACAATCACACAAACTTCAACACAAACACACACAAACACACTAATGTACGGGCGAGCAAGCTCAAACCCGGACTAAAATTGAGGCTGCTGGTACAGCTTACACCTCCACATCCCATTTCAGCACTGGGTGGTCGAAAGGGTGTTCGACAGACGGGAGTGATTGACCATTCCCGACAATCTCCTGATTGTTAATCATCGAACCATCGCGCGAAGCGCAATGTCCGACGTCATAATTAATCTCCACTTCATCACCACACTTCTTCCACTGAGATGTGAAAATACGCCGCTTCTTCGATGTAGCGGCAACTGTACGACTGGCTGTGACACCATCAATCTCCGATAGAGCGAACCCTCCGGAAATGTTGGTGTCAATAGAGCCAAAATAATACTTCACCTCGGGGTGCTCTGCCATGTAGGTCATGAACCAAGCCTCGAAATTCTCCTTCTCACGTGTCGCAACATGAATGTTTCCAGACTTGAAATGACCGTTGAAAAGCAGAACCTTATTGCCATTAATTGTCGCTGTCGCTGCGGTGCACTCGTTGTTCTTGGACGGATCAATTGTCATCTCGTCCTTGCCGACACGAATGTTAACCTGGAACACATTGACGTCAGTGACAATCGCCGGATTAACGACAATGAGTGAACCTTCGTCAGGTCCATACACCACACGACCGGTTCCGCGAAGAATCTCTTCCAAAATACTCTTTTTACCCTCGGTGACATAACAGATGTCAAGTCCCATGATGGTGTCAAGAATCTTCTGTTCAAGTGCCTCCTTGGACCTAGCCGCATGAAGCGCCCTAATATGCGCCTCGATCATCTCAATTGTATTCTGCTCAGAGACACCCGTATGGATGGCAATGTAGTAGAAATAGTCGAGAGCGACAATCATGGCGAAAAGGTTCTCGTCGGTAAACTCCTTGCCTGCGAACTCCTTCTTCTTCAACTTGGCGAACTCTTTCGAGACCTCCTCGGGGAAAACACCGGGCTCAAGACCGTAGTGTCTGGCAGTGTCGTCACGCACTCTCGCGAAAAAATCCGCGAAGGTCATCGCAAAGAACTCCGAAGGCATAATGCCATCCGGATGAATGTGTCCAACCATGCGAACAAAAGAAGCGTCCATCAGAATCTTCTCGATCTTGCTCACAATAGCCAACACAGCAGCGAAAGACATGCCAAAATGCTCCTGGCAATACTGGTTCATGTCTTCAAACTTAGCACCGTTTCCACGAACACTCTCGTGAAGCTGACCCTCCTTCCCCATTGTCTTGATGATGGGAACAACGTTGGGGAAAAACTCGCCTCCCCGTCCATCATCGTACTCAGCTGCACAGGTTGCGAATCCCTTCTCGGTAGGAAGAGCAGGAAGGGACATTGTCCCAACCTTCACATCCCTCTTACCGAGACAGACACAACAAAGCCCGTAAAAGCAAATTGCGCCCCAAATTTTTTCCAGAATACTGGGCATCTTTTCACTCTTTTTGGTACTATCAAACGATAATAAGGAGTAAATAGTAAACTCTAATGAATATATAGGAAAAAAAAAATATTATACATTTAACTGTAAGTTTATTTTTTAACCTATCAATTTTTTTAATAAATAAATTTAATGAGTATTACCAATACCATTCTCAATCATAATATCTCTGAGAGATGGTTTATTAGTATTAGCACATTAAATTTTAATTAAATATAAAATTTTTATTATTAAAAAAAAAATTAATTAAGTTTTTTGATTATATTCATTCATAAACAATAAAAAATAGTTTGGGCACTTTAGTTTTTTAAAATATTTTTTAACAAAAAAAAATTGTGGATTTTATTTATTATTTATCTTAAATATGAATTATGATTTTTTTTTTTTTTTTTTACTTCCCGAAGGAAGCAGTCGCCAATTGCGTATGCCGACTCAACGATATTCCTCTGCTACTAATGTCTTACTACGACAATTTCACCTGAATACATGTTGCCACTTTAACGATGTGCCAAATAATCGGGATATATTTATTGCGATCGTTGTCCTTCGATCAATTTTTATGTATATATTGCTTTTTGTTTTTTTTTTGTATATATGCTGCTTTTTATGGTTTTTTTAGGCTATATGTATGTAAACACTAATTAACTTCCACTCAGAACAATCACTCAAACTTCAATGCAAACACACACAAACACACCAATGTACGGATGAGCATGTTCATCCTCGAGTGCGAAAGCTGTCCCAAACGGGACAACTTACGCGCTCTCACTTGCACCCGCCTTCAGCAGGACATCGTCGCCGACGTACTCAAACGTCGCAAGACGAATGACCGAGTCGCCCTGGCGCACGTACTGCACCAGCTGGCTTCCCGACCAGTCCCAGCTCTCCTCCAGAGTGCTGTCGTCGTACAGGATCTGTGCGGCCCAAACGCCTCCGATGCCCAAACCCTTGTTGCGGTTAGGCACCAGGAGACGAAGCTTCAGTTCCCGAGCGATGTCAAACACCGCCTTCGCCTTCTCGCCCACGAAAGGGCACGCCTCACCACACGTGGCGGTGTCGACAAAGTCGGGGCCATCCTCAGGGATGCACCGGCCAAGGGCGTTGCCACCCACCATGATGCGCTCAATTCCGAGCACGTCGCATGCGATGCAGACGTAGTGCAGGAAGCTCTTGACCTCACCTCGGCGGGTCATGAAGTCCGGAGACTTCAAAAGACCCACTGCACAGGTCGCGGTTGCTCCCACTACCTCTCCCTCTACCTCGGCCCTGCGCGCGATCTCCGCACGCTGCTCCTCTACCTCGGCCCTGCGCGCGATCTCCGCACGCTGCTCCTCAGTCGCGCCCACAAGGAGCGCCTGGCACGAGGACGACCCAAACTGGGCATCCAGGTACGCCACCAGAGCGGCAAGAAGAGCCTTGGCCATCAGGGCGTCATACCCATCCTTGCCGTGCTCGTTGGCGTTCTTCTCCTCCAGGGCCTTCTCCTTGTTCTGGTCCAGGACCTCGCCCTTGGACCCGTCCTCGGTGATCCACGCAGTGATCAGTGCCTTAATGTCGCCCTCACGGACCTCCTTCTTGCCCGTCTTGCCGATGTGACGCCTCTCAGGCGTCGTCGTGCTGTTCGCGCGAATGACAGCCATGATGGCTGCAATCATCTGCTCCTTGGTCTGCTCCTCTCCTCCAGTGGTACCACCACCAGCTCCCACACTCACCTGCACCTGCTCCTCGCCCGAAGGCACAGCAGTCTCGTTGGTCTTGATGTAAGCGCTCATTGTTGTTGGTACTTCTAAAAGCAAAGCAGATTAACAGTTGTTAAACCTTAATCTGATATAGGAAAAAAAAAATAAGACTATTTGACCCATCAGTTTTTTTTCCTATCATGTTTTTTTTATATTATTATATTATTATATTATTATATTATTATATAATATATAATAATAAAAGATTAAAAGAATAATAAAATCAAAAAATTAAAATTAAAATAAAGTGCCAAAAAGAAAATAAAATTTTTTCTAAAGTGCCAAAAATAAAATCATAAATTTTATTTATTGTTATTAATTATTTATTATTAATTATTTATCTTATATATGAATTATGATTTTTTTTTACTTCCCGAAGGAAGGTGCCGTTTTTAATGTACGCCCTAACATTTTGTGCCACCTAACGCGTGCCTAACGATATTTCTCTGCTACTAATGTCTTACTAAGACAATTTTGCCTAAATACATGTGCGATTATATTTAACTGGGTGCAAACCCCAGAACCTTGCATCTCTTCAGACCAAGTACGAACTCTTAATGCGGAAAGGGTCGAGTTATTCCCTATCCGCCCCCTTTTCAGGGGATATAAAAATATGTTTTTTGTTTTTTTTTTGGTATATACTGCTTTTTATGGTTTTTTTTAAGGCTATATGTATCTAAACACTCAACACTAATTAACTTCCACACAGAACAATCACACAAACTTAAATGCAAACACACTAATGTACGGGGAACAAGAAACTCAACCCAGGACTAAACGAGCATCTCCATGAGAGTACGCTTAGGCAGATGCCTCTGCCTCTCCCTGTGCAGAAGGAGAGACATATGTCACTCCTTCTACAGCCTTCTCGGCTTCATTTTCCTTCTCCAGATCCGCGACGATAGTAGACTTCACAGATTCGAAGCCGTTGAAGAGATCCGAATATGTCGTCAACTTCGCGTCGTTAATGACAGAAAACACTGCAAGAGAACACACGAAGTGGTTCGGGATGTATGCCCTCTTAGGAACAGTCTCACCTTTCTCCTTCATGTCCTTCAGAAGCGTCTGCAGACCGCATGCGAGAGGCCACGCCTTCGCATTGTCGGTGGGAAGCTCGTCCTCGTAGAGGTTTGCAAGCAGCTTACCTCCCATACCCATAATGAAGCCTCCATCACCCTTCATGATAAGCACCGCATCGGGATGTTCCAATACCGCTTGCGAGATAGCTGCGCGTGCAAACTCGAAAGAATTGTCGGTAATAAAACCCTTGAAGTAGCAGTGCGACTCACCGTTCTTGCTGTACCAGTAGATGCGTCCGTTCGTGCTAACGACGTCGACGAAAATGAACTCATTGAAAAAGTGATCAATAATGACATTGAAAAACATTTGCCATAATATCAGCTTCCATGCTTTTTCATCGATGTTATTGCTCATTGTTGTTGGTGCTTCAGAAAAACAAAGCAGATTAACTTAGTTGTTAAACTCTAATCTGATATATAGAAAAAAAAATATTATACATTTAACTGTAAGTTTATTTTTTACCCTGTCAATTTTTTTTATTGTATTTAAAATAAAATAAAAGTGCCAAAAGAGTATTATTCAGATATTAAATTTAGAACTTCAAAAACATCATCTAATTCATATCCATAATCTAAATACTTTTTAATATTTTTTGGTTCAATAATTTTTAATTTTAATTCATCTTCATATTTTCTTTTTTTATATTTAGTTCTAAATATATTTTGAATATAATATTTGATGAATATTAAATCATCCGTTTTATATTCTTTGATATATCTTTTATTATTTAAATAAAAGAATTCACTATTTATAATATTTATGAATTCAAAATGATGAATATTATTTTTTATATCATTATCTCCATTTTCAAATATACTATTAGTTATTATTAAATCTTTTAATTCTTTATTATGTTTACCAATAATAATTTTTCCCATATAATTATTATTTAAAAATACTAATCTTTTTAATTTAGATGGTAAATTATCAAAATTAATATTTTTATTATAATATCTTCCAATATGCAATATCTCTAATTCATCTGGTAAATCTCCTTTTTGTAATTCATAATTGTAATTATCTGATAAATATAACTTTTTTAAATTATTAGGTAAAACATCTTTTTCTATTTTTTGATTAAATAATCTTCCTAATTTTAATACTTTCAAATTTTCAGGTAAAACATCTTTCTCAATTTTCTGATTAAATTCACTTTCACTTATAAATTCAATCTTCTCTAAATTTTCAGGAAATGTATTATTAGTTAATTTGAAATTATAATTCGATCCAAAATATAATTCTTTTAAATTTTTAGGTAAAGTATTCTTTTCTAATTCATAATTGTAACTATCTGATAATTCTAATTTTTCAATTGAATCCGGTAAATCTCCCTCTTCAAATTTATAATTGTAATTAAAACCTAAATTTAAATATTTTAATTTTTATATTAAAATTATATGGTAAATGCAATTCTTCCGAATCCTCATATTTTTTATCTTTTAATTCTTTAAAATCATCTTTATCAAAATCTTCAATATAATTTAATTTTAATATATTATCTCCATTTTGTTCTTCTTGAATTAAAAAATAATTTTCAATCTCATTATTTATTATATCTATACAACTCTTCCTGAAATCTTCATTTTCAAAATAATTATATAAAATACTTTTAAAAAATATATTGTAATTCTCCTTTATTATCATATCTATTTACCTATTTTTATTGATAAAATATCAATATCAAATCTATTTTTAATTCTATTTGATTTTTTTTAAGTAGTATTTATTAAATAAATAATTCTTTATTTAATCTATTTTCTTTAAGTTGAAATTTTTTGTATAAATTATAAAAAACGTAAATAAAAGATAAAAAATGAAAAATAAAGGATAAAGTACAATAAAACTATAAAAAATATCAATAAACAGTTTAACGTAAAAGTAAAAAATGAGTTTAAATATAGAATCAAACGCTCTTTCTTTAAGGGTTGAGAAGGAATCATTCGAAGTAAGAGATTTATGTTTTTCGATTGGAGAATTCAATCTCACTGAAAGATGTTTACAAACAATCAAAGAACAAAATTTGATTAAAACAACTGGAAAATATGCAGAAACAGTTGATAAAAAATATATATCATGGACAAGATTAAATATGTTAAAGAAGAATCAGGACGTTGTTCTTGATTTTTTATTTGCAATTTGGAATAAAAACAGAGATAATTTGATTGAATTAGTATATCAACCATTAGACTTTGCTGATAATGACCCTAAAAAAGCATTATCAATAAACAATGTATTTTTAAACGCATGTCAGAATGAGTGGTATAAAGTCATTGATTTTATTTTAGAGAGAAACATTATTGATTTTAAATCGCAACATTTACCGATGAAATTTGATATATTTAAATTTTTATGTAGTTTTGCAAAGAACGAAGTAATAATGAAAGTATTAAATTATGGTTATGAAGAGATAGATTTTAATAGTTTAACAGAAGAGAATGAGAATGCATTAATATGTGTGTGTAGAAATAATTTAGAAGATATAGCAATTAGAATTTTACCAAAAATAAATGATATAAATATGGCTTCAAAGAATTTAGATACAGTAATGCATCACATTTGTATTAACAATTTAACAAGATTATTTAATTTAATTAAAAACAGAGAAGATGTTAATATTAATCCAATTAATGATGAGAAAAATACACCTTTTTTAACGGCAATTTATGCATCAAATTTTGATATGGCATATGAAATGTTAGAAACAAATAAGATGGATTTAATGTATCAAAATAAATTGGGATATTCGGCACTGCATTATGCATTATATAGAAAAGAATTAAATTTTGCGATTCAATTAATTAGAAGAGAACCACGAATTTTATTATTAGAAACGAAAGAGACAAAAAAGATTAATATTTTACATTTTTCGATTGAAATGGGATATAATAATTTAGTAGATGAGATATTGAAGAATATTGATATATTAGATGAAAATTATTTGAATTTTGAGAATGATAAAAAATTATCGATTTTCGAGAATGCTATTTTATTTAAAAACAAAAATGTTTTGGATAAATTATTAGAATCAGGAAGAATTAGAACTATTAAAGATAATGACATTTCTACTATTAATGCTTTAGTTTATGCAATTTTCATGAAAGATGAAGATTTAGCTATTAAAATTTTTGATTATAGATTCAGGATAAATGAATACGTTTTCCCGCGAATTGATTCATCAATTCCGGGAAACCTATTATCAATCCGCGAGCAGAATGATGAATACTATCCTGAAAAATTAATAGAAAAAGAATTCAGTCAAGCTTGTACATTGAATTTATATAAATTATGTAAACATATGTCAACAAGAATTGAACGATTCACATCAACACCTTATTTAACAACTTTAAATAATGGTACAGAAGAGAGATTTGAAACTGTATTTTTACTAGCATGTAAGAATGGTTGGGAAGATATAGCTATAGATATATATAGAAAGATTGAAGATAAACATAATCCTAAAAATTTTGATTTATTTGAAAAGAGTTATGAAGATTTATCTACTCTGAGTTATATTTGTAATCACAATATGAATGAATTATTAAATATTTGTATTGATTATTTACCAGTTAAAAGTGATGAAAAATATGATATTAAAAAAGAATATTATGATATTATATCAAAGTTAAATAGAAAGAATTATGATACAATTAAAATAATAAGTAATAAGTTATCAGCATTTTTAGAAGAAGAAGTGTCTAAATATAATCATTTAATATCTGAACAAGTTAAAAAGAGAGAAGATGAAAGTAAAAAAATTATTGAAGAACTATTGAAAGAAGAAGAAGAAGAAAAGAAGAAGAAGAATGAAAAAAATAGGAAGAAAGCTGAAAAGAAAAAACAGAAAAAACTTTCAAAAAAGAATAATTCATCAACTTCAAATTCAACTAATTCAATCACTCCTAATATTGAAGAAGATGAAAATGATAATTTAGATGAGGAAGATAATTTTATTGATGAATGGAAAAGAGTTCATTCTCAAAGTACTATTATTAAAACTTCTGAAAGTGAAAAGCCAATCCCTATTATTGTTATTAATAAAGATAATAAAATCTCAGAAAATAATACTGATAATTCGAAAGAAAAGGTTATTAATCAAAACAAATCTAAAAATCAGATTAAAAAAGAGAAAAAGGCTCTTAGAAGGATTAATGAAAAATCTGCTTCAAATGATTCTATTAAAATAATTCAAAAAATTGATGTTATTCAACATGAAGAAGAGATTCAACATGAAGAAGAGATTCAACATGAAGAAGATCCAGAAGCATTAAAATTAAGATTAATAGAGGAGGAGATTAAATATGTATTTTCATTGAAATGGGAGTGTCCTGAATGGTTTAAATCATTGACACCTATAACAAAAGAAGATTTAATGATGAATTATTATTAATAATTCTAATTTTATAATAAATAAGTTTTCCAGAGTATTTAACGTAAAAAAGTAAAAATAATAAAAAAAATGATTTTTTTAGTATTTTATTTATAAAAACATAAAAAAATAGCAAAAAAATAATTGAAAATGAACACTGAATCTGAATCTGAATTGAACTTAACAAAAATAAGGGAGAGTAGTTCGGAAAGAATATTGTCATTATTTGATAAAGTGTCTAGTGAAGAGAAAGAAGAAATTATATATTTATTTATAGTTGATTATTATGAGAAGAAGAATAAAAATCTTCGTAATTTGATTAATAATGTGACTTATAGTGATTTAATAAAAATAGAAAATAATTGTACTTGTACAAGATGTATTGAAAATAAGAATAGAAGAAAAAGTTCTAATACAGAAGAATCTGATAAAGAAACTGAAAATGAATTTAGAAGAGTAGAAGAGAGTTTATTTTTTAAATTATGTAGACAAGGTTCAAAGAAGATTATTAATTATTTGATTGAAAAAGATTTAATAGATTATTCTAAATTAGATAGTGATGGTAATAATTGTTTGCATATATTAGCAGAATATTATCATTTTGATATAATTTTAGATATATTAAATTTAAATTTAGAAATAGATTTAAATCAAAAAAATAATGATGGAAATACACCATTTACAATATGTTGTATGCATGAAAATAGTAAAGATATTAATGATTTTTTAATAAAATATGTTAAAAAGAATTGGAATGTAGTAAATACAAGAAATAATAATAAAGATTCTCCAATAATGTTTTTAATAGATTGTGAAAATTGGACATTAATAAATTATATTTTGAAGAAAGATGAAAATAATGAATTAAATGTGGATAATATTAATTCTTTAAATTATACTTTTTTGATGTTATTAATAATAAGAAGACAAGAAGATATAGCTTTAAAAGTTATAGAAAAGTATGGTCTAAAGAATAAATTAGATACAATTAATTCTGAAGGAGAAACAGTTTTTATGTTATCGATGAAGTTAAGATTATTTAAAGTAACAAGAGAGTTATATAATTTTGGTATAGAAAATTTAAATATATTAGCTAAATCAAATTCATCAAATGAGAATGCATTGACAATGTCAATTTATTCAGGATTATTTTTTATATCGAATAGTATAATTGATTATACTATTGAAGATATTGATATTAAAACAAGAAATAATATATCTCCATTAATGTTAGCAATTGATAATTCTCAAGAAGAATTAGCATTAAAGATAATAGAAAAGAGTGGAGGTAATTTAGATTTTAATTTAGTAAATAAACAAGGTGATAGTATATTGATATTAGCAGCAATAACGGATTTAGAAGAAGTAATCTTAAAGATATTAAGTATGAATAAAGGAAATCCAGAATTTGTGACATCAAATACGAAAACAACAGTTTTATTTTATACAATTAAAAAGCATTTAATAAAAGCTACAATGATATTATTTGAGAGAACACCATTTTCAGTTTATGAAGAGAATGAATTTATATGGAGAAAATTATATGATTTTGTTAAAACTGATTCATTTTACATAGAAAATAAGAGAAATGGGATTGATTTTGTTTATAGGGAATTAGAAGATATTTTTTCAAGATTAGATGAAAAGAAGAGAATTCAAATGGAGATAGAAAATAAAATAGCTATGGAAAACCAGAAGAAAATTCTTGAAGAAATTGAAGAAGAAGAAAAAAGGAAGAATGAACTTAAAAAACAAAAATTAGAAAAAGAAAGAGCTAAAAGAGAAGCTCATCGAGAATCTCAATTAAAAGCAAATCAATTAAAAGCTGAAAAAGAAGCTGAATTAAAAGCTAAAAAAGAAGCTGAAAAAGAATTAATGCGTCAAAGACAAAGAGAAGCAGAGGTTAAAAGAATTGAAAAAGAGAGATTAAAAGAAGAGCAATTGAAAGCTGAAAGAGAAGTCAAACGATTAAAAAAGAAAGAGGAGAAGAGAGCCAATTTATCTAATTTAACAAATCAATCAGAGTCTTTAAATTTAAAAGAAGAGGAAGAAAAGAGAAAATTAAAGGAGATAGAGAAGGAGATAGAAGAATTATTCAATAAAAAATATGAATTCGAAGAATGGTATCTTAATTTAGCTCCGATATCATCTTATTATGATTTTTCATCAATGAATTAATTATTAAATTAAATAAAAAATAATTAATACTTTATAAAAAAATTAAAATAAAAAAATTATTGATAATTAAAACTTCAATAATATAACAATGGCCTCCGTTGCGGCAACTAAAGGTTGCCTTCACTCCGGGCGGAAATTTTGATGTTTATTAGTTATAATTATTAAATCACAAGTATTCTTTGTTAAAAATATAAATAAAAAATTATTAAAATGCAATAAATGTAAAATTTCCGCCCGGAGTGAAGGCAATCTTAAATTGCCGCAACGAAGGCCAATGTTATATTATTGAAAATTATAATTATAAAAGATTAAAGATTAAATTATTATTTTTTTAATAATTCTGTTATATACATTGTTATCCAAAAATGTGGTATCGAACGAGTTATCATTAAACTTAATCCTCTCGTGTATTTACTCGTTAAACCTCCTGCCATTTTTACCGTTTTATAGTAATCAAATGGTTGAATTATTAGACTAACTGTCAAAGAAGTTAAGATAGGAGATATTATTTTATATTTTGTATCTTCTAATAATCCCGAATATAAATCATATAATGGATATAAAGATGAATATAATGCTATATTCTTACCAAATGAACCTAAATAACCAGCATATATTAATTCTTTTATCATTAATCCTGAATTCTTTTTCTTTAAGTACTTCTTAAATTGATTAATATAAGATTCATTTCTTTGTTCATAATTCTTCCAAACATCTATTGGATGTGTAAAAATACTTCCTATTATACCTCCTAATGCACCATTAATAGAATTATTCATTATATCTTTTTTATCTGTTTTTCTTTTGTCTTTAATTAATTCATAAAATGTAAATTTAATAGATGTTGATGCTACTTGTGATAATATCGCAGGGAAAGCAGCTTGATAAAAACCTCTGTATCCACTCTCTATTTTAATCTTATTTATCGTTTCATTTATCGTCAAATTTATATTATTCTGATAAACCGTTTTTAATGTACAAATTGGTAAAGTTATTAATTCAGCCACTAATGAACCAGTTGCACTCGCTATTAATGGTTTGTATATTGTTTGATTATCCATTTATTTTTTTTTATTTTTATTAAATATTCAATTTTTATATATATTTATTAATCAATTTTTATTTTAAGTCTAAAAAAAATGATTATATTCTTTTTAATTATTATTTAATTTGAACTTAAAAAAAGATTAATAATAATATAAAACAGACGTAAAGTTTAACTATTTAAAACGTAAAAGATGGACGGTATTTTTGGTAACATTTTAAAAAATAATATTGACATTATAGGAAATATTAAAGAAGAACAAGAAGAAGAAGTTAACGCGCAAAGCTTAGAAGTCGATGAATCTGAAAAACGTAAAAATCATAATAAAATTGTTGTTTTGGATTGGTTGACAATGAGTTTTAAAGAAAATGAAAAATTCAGAGAACTTGAAGAAGAAAATGAAGATGAAGCTGGAGATGAAGATGAGGCGCAAAGCTTAGAAGAAGAAGATGAAGCTGAGGCGCAAAGCTTAGAAGATGAAGATGAAGACGAAGCTGAAGATGAGGCGCAAAGCTTAGAAGATGAAGATGAAGACGAAGACGAAGATGAAGAGGAGACAGAAGGTATTTTTCAAAGAGAGAAAAGATTTGATACAATGAGTAAATTTTATTGTTATAGAATTATGATAGAATTTGTAAAAGAATTAAAGAATCAAGAGGATAAAGTATATATCAAAAATAAAATAAACGCGAATGGATTACTTGAAAATGAAGAATATGAAGTTCAAGAATATGTATATAGACAATATCAATTTGATGAACCGACAGAAGAAGAATCATTTAAATATAAAATGCATAATAATCAAATTGCTATAAAAACAAAATTAGATAATGAATTTTATTTATCATTATTATTTTATTGTTTTGAAGTAGTTTATGATAATAAACCATTAGTATTTAATGAATTAAGACAAAAAATTATTGATTCTTCAATTGAAGATTATGATATGAAAATTATGAGAAGAATTAAATATATGACTTCATTAGATATTAATAATTGGTTTTCATTTATTGAAGATTCTATGGCTATTCCTTTTGGGGATTATGTACAATACGAATTCAATTTTGATAAAACAATGATTATTGAAAAGACAAAATATAATTTTGATGAGATGATAACACATCAAGATATTTCTGATACTAAAATATATACAATTGATGATATTTTACAATTATATGAAAATAAGATTCTTGAATCAAGAGTCCTTTCAAAATATCATTAATTTTAATTTTTTATTTATAATTTATAATTTAGTATTTATAATTTAATTTTTTTATAATTTTATTTAATTAAT
>JACCDO011497654.1_pt1 | contig 15532 bp, 30 predicted proteins | sample 7446101 | NCBI WGS metagenome assembly JACCDO01 (sample SAMN15323440, study PRJNA562643) | freshwater metagenome | isolation source: river surface water | place: USA:Blue River Watershed | collected 2017-08-16
GTGGGCGTAGAGTTGGCCTGCGTTTAGTTGACTCTACATTAAGGTTTTACCTAGGATTGCCAGAACCGCCCTTAACTTGTCTTTATGTCTATATTATAACACCGGTCACTACCGGTGTCAACCTTTATTTCTTCACTGTGACGTTGGACTTCAGCACACCGCCTAGCAGAACTACCGCCAACCATGTTTCAAAGGCGTATGGGATGGCAAGTGCCGGGAACAGCGTATTCAATGACCATATCGTCAGGATCGGACCCATGACGAGCAGGAACAGAATGAATGCGATGAATAAAATCAGTTTGAACATTGTGCTCTCCTTTATGTTTCTTATTATACCTTCAAAGTGGGCCTGTGTCAATAGGGAAAGTGTTGTATTTTTGCAACACGCTACGTACCCACTAGAACGTCGTATAACGGGCTCACGTGCTGTCCGGGTACCCTATACTTCGGAGCTGTCTGATCATGCGCTGTAGGGCCCTATAGTACTCCGCATGAGTTAACGTTACTCAAGGTGAAGCCCACCGTGCATCAAAACAGGGTGGGCTTCGGGTGCCGTCCCCGGGAGCGAATCGGATCTGGCGGTGCCTACTTACCCGGGAGCGAATCGGTTGGGCAGGGCTTTTGTAAAGGTCCGGGAGCGAATCGGACCGCTTACAACTTACAGGGTGATGCCTAGTGCGCGAGCTTTGTAGCCTAGTGCTACGATTTCACGACTTGGATTACCCATTTCATATTCAGTAACGCTAACACCATTACCAGCTTTGCGGCTATTGCTATAAACAGCATAACCATGAGCGCGAATGCGGCTTGCTTCGGCTGCTAAGTTCTTAACACCAAAACGCTTTGTTGCTTCGCTTTGGGTTAGCTTGTCACCGTTGCGTAATGCTGTGAATACCTTGAATGTCTTTGTGTCCTTAGAAATAAATTTCATGTTCGTTGTTTCCTCTATATTAATGTGTTGACTCTGTCAACGTGTTACTATTGTAACACCGTCTATAACATAGAGCAAACACTTTGGCAATCATTGTACAGTATCGTAACCCGAAAACACAGCAGGATTGGTTTCAAATCTTTTGGCTACGATAGCATCCATAACTGCCATTTCCAATTCCTTAATCTCTTCCATGGTAACGTGCTCTGCCCCAATCTCTCCGCGGAGCACAGCCTGCATCACTTCGATACGGTCAGGTGTCATAACTCTTCCTTATACGCACACACGAACAGCGGGGCCTAATGGGTTTAGCTGTTTACAGTTTCAAATGGACTTAGGTCCTCTACAATGCGAGCAAACACTTGCTCACTCACAACAGGATCAAAGTCCTCGTCTACCAATACTCCGTCTTCGTCGTACATAGGGTCTTCGTAAATCATTCCAAAGCTCATTTCAGTGCGTTCCTTTCAGCGATTTCAAGTTCAAGTTCTTTGTCGGTATAGTTACTGTACCCAAGGAACCCGTAGAACAACATACTGCGGAGCATTTCAACTCCGCCGTCTTTGTTCATAATGTACTGGAAGTCCTGTTCCTCCAGTTCATCAATCATTTCCTCTCGGGTCATTCTTGTTCCTCCATTGCTTGGAAAACAAACGCCTCGGACAGCAAGCCGTCGAAGTTACCGTAGAACTCAACATACCACTTGCCGTCTTTGCGCAGGATGTAGTTGTATTCCTCGCTTTGGGCGTTGGCACGATAGTCAGCAAAGTCTTTGAAGCGTCGAGCGTTAGTGCCTTCCTCGCCACGGTCACGTCCGTAGAACGTAGTAACTTCGCGCTTGTCTTCTTGCCAAGCGTTGTATTCAGGAGTTCCGTATTTGTGTGGGCAGTCAAAGTCGTGCTTGTCGCCGATGTTAGGACCCAGAGAGCTTACATCACCTAAGTCCATCAAGCGTTGAACTTTGAATGGGTCTTGGTAGTTGTCAAACAGCAATTTGCCGTTGTTGTCCAAATAACCGTCCCAGTGGCAGTAGATCTGATCCACTGTGCCGTCTGCGTACTCGAGTGCAATAGTTGAACGTGTAGCCATTTTATTTCGCTCCTGTTTGTTTCAGTATGTGTATATTATAGCAAAGGTCTTCTAACCTGTCAACCGAGGATTACAACTTGTTGTCCTTCTACAACAGGCTCGCCCTCGTCGTCGTAGTCAAAGTCGTCGTTGTCAACTACTTTAGGCATACGGTGGTAGTCCGAAAACTTGACATAGCCTGTCTCTACGCTGTCCACAGTAGGGGCTACCTGGGTACGCCAGTGATCGCCATAATTGTAACTAAAGTGTACTTCTGCGTCCCGGTCTTCCATTTGCAACAGTTCAATGAGTTCGCTTACTTTCATTTTCGCTCCTGTTTGTTTACGCTATGTCATTATTATATGACCAAACTTCCACCTTGTCAACCTAGTAGTCCGCAGTAACCTTACCGCTAGCCTGGTCATACTTGACAAACATGTTAACTTCTGTTAGCTCTCCGAAGTCATCATAGTCTACGCGATAGCAGAACTGTCCGCCGTTAGTCATGCCCAAGAAGCGGGCTTCAGTAACTACGTCCTTCTTGTAGCCACTTTCGTTAAGGATACGGGTCAGGGCCTTAGGGCTTAGGGTGATAAGCTCTGTGAGCTTGTCTGCTAGGATCATTCTGCCACCTTAAAGTAAACAACTTGGATGCGGTTGCGAGCGCGGTCCTCTACGAACACATACTCAGGGCTTTCGTCAAAGTTAGCATTAGGGTTGCTAAGGACTTTCTTAGCGATGAGTTTAACAGAGCGTTCGTTAACACTATCCGACACATCGTAGCCCGGGCCAAAGTTCTTAGCACCGTCTTCGGTGTAAGAGTACTTGCCGTTGCACCCGCACATACAACCAATTTTGCCCGAGTAAGTTTTTACAATGTTGTTGATGTTAACTGACATTTTTCGCTCCTGTTTTGCTAGTATGTGTATATTATAGCACCGGTCACTACCGGTTGTCAACCCCTATAGTTTATAAACCCTAGTGTCAACAGGGTTAATTTTGAACTCCTTTTGGGCATAGTAGACTAGCATCTTGCGCTGTATAGCACCACTGAGCTCACCACAGCTTTCGTCTAGCTCATAGCGGACATTACAATGCTTCCAACTGCCCGTCTCTAGGAACTTAGCAAAGTCCAGTCGGTGTTTACGGTTATTCTCGTCAAACGCTACAATAGGACGAAGTTTAAGGTTTAAAACGCCCATCAGTCAATCTCCTTGTATTGGGTACGAACATGTGATTCTGCGTCAGCTATCTGGTCGGCTGATAGCTGTAGAGGCACATTGTTAAGAGCTGTATCCCGACCAAAGCTCTGAATGTTTGCGCGAGCCAGTGCAAAGATCTCGCGCTTATTGCATCCCTTGATCAAGCCCACAGGGTCAGCTTCGCCCTTAACCATGTCGAGGGCATAGAGGGTCAGTGTTTCCACGTCCACCGCTACTTCCATCTTCATAGTAATGCGGCGCTTGCCGTCAGGATGCAATACGGATTTCATCGTGCTTCGCCTACTACTGCGATGAAGTTGCTAGAGCCATACATACCCTCTGCCAGCTGTTTAGCTTGCGATTGGTTGTCAGCGTTAAGATGTACATCAGTCCACCCACCGTTTGGCATGCGGACTCGAACGACGTAAGTGTTCATTTCAATTCCTTAGTTGTATTCATAAAAGGTTACGTTAGGGTCGATGCTACGCAACTCCTGGGCGCAACGATTCAAGAAGTTATAGCGTTGCTGTACTTGGCTACGTGGCAGCTCACCATCGCAAGTCAGGTTCTCAGGGCTAAGGTCTGCGTCAATTGAGTCTGCAATGCTCTGACGATCCTTAGCGTTGAGCAGACTAAGTTGTTTGCCCTGGAACAGTTTAGCCCAGCTGTTCTTCATTTCCACGTAAGTTTCCAAGTTCTGAATGTTCATTTAACGCTCCTTTTTGTTTACTGTAGCCTATATTATAGCACCGGTAGCGACCGGTGTCAACCTCTAATTTGATCCAAGATTTCCTTTACTTTTGGGAAGCCTTTTGCTTCTTCTGTCTTGACTGCGGCCTCTATCATGTCATGTTGCATCTCATGCAACTCGTTGACAAATGCTTGGATCTGGTCTCTGGGCAGGGTGTAGCGGATGACCCGCCCACTCCAAGGGTCTATGCCTTTGGGTTCCATACAGTCCTCCTTAAACTACTTGACACATGGACAAGGGCACTTGGAAGATGCGTCCACCAAAGTCCACATCGGCCTTTTTAATCTTAACCTTAAGCACAGTCCCAACCTTGCCCTGCACCTTAGGGTGATTGACAGTTACTTGAGCACCTTTGCTGAGTGTGACTGCCAGTGTTCGTGCAATGCGGCTACGGGCAAACTTGACAGCGTCCTGGATGCTATCCAGTTCTTCAATGCTGAATTGACCCGTTACGATTGCTGAGTTGATTGCTTTGACGTCCATTTATCGCTCCTTGTTGTCTACAATAACTACATTATAACACCGGTCACTACCGGTGTCAACCGTTACATGCTCCAGTAGGCTTCGCTAGATGGGCTACAGTAGCGTGGAGTGTCGTAGCGTTCTTGATACTCCTTGCCGCCCATCAAGTTGGTGCGAGTAACATAAGTCTCATGGATCTCATAGCGGAACCCATGGAGTTGAAGATAAGTGTTCTTCACAGTATGCTCCAGCATGGAGAGGTTGTCTGTGGCATAGTCTATCTTGCTAACCAGACGCTCGCCAGCTTTGGTACGTTTGTCCTTCTTATAGATTTCAACGGTGTACATCTTCAGCTCCTTTTCTATCACTATGACTATAGTATAACACCGGTACGTACCGGTGTCAACCATTAACCCATCAAACAGCCTGGATATTAATAACGCGACGCACGAAGCCAGTGGTGTCCTTTTTAGCACGACCCTTAGCCTTCAAGCCAGCAATCACGCCCTTTGGGTCCAAAAAGCGCAAGTCAGTTTCATCTGCGTTGAACACTTCGCGGCCCATGTACACCTCAGGAAGCGCATCAAACACCATAGCCACGTTCATGCCTTGTGCGATTGCCCGAGCCACGTCTGCGTTATTACCGTCAGCGGCACTGAACGTCAAGTGGTAGTTAGGAATGTCTGCTACCTTACGACCCAGGACCTTAGTGTAGTCGTAGAACTGTACTTGAGGGAACAATGCAAAGATGTTCTTAGCACCTTCTACTTCATACTTTTCAAACGACAAGTCGCTAGTACCATTCAAGCGAAACACGGGCTTCAAACCCAACTTAGAGGCCTGCTTGATGCCCAACTTGATGTCTTTGACCAATTGAGCCATAAAAGCGTCGCGAGCTTCAAAGAACATCTTAGTCTTGCGAATACGTGCCTGCTGGATCATGTTCGTATTCTCGCCCTTTTTGAACATGCCACCACGTCCGGCAGTATTAAGGCAAGCGGCAGTACAGCCTGCGGTGCGCTTAGGGCATGTTTCTTTACCGCTCAAGTCAGCAGGTGCAAGGTGCAGGATAAAGCTCAAATAGCCAAGCTTCGTACCTTTTTGGATCTTAGGGTTTGCTGTGGAAAGTAACTTCATGGTCTTCGCTCCTTTTCGTTTACTGTAGCCTATAGTATAGCACCGGTCGTTACCGGTGTCAACCTCTTTCTGTCAAAATATTTTGAAAAAAACCGGTCACTACCGGTTGACAAGATGGCACAATGGCGCTATAATAAAGACAATAAGAGAGCGAACACAAAGAGACTCTTCCATAGCTTCGAAGGACTAAAATTCCGGGATGGACGGCGAGGCTGGGCGAACGAAAAGTTATCCACAAGTTATCCACAACCAAGACTTATCCACAGGTTATCCACAGATTGTTCACAAAGTTATCCACAACATGACCGGTCACTACCGGTGTGGCTTTTGAACAACACCTACCACCACACTACCGAATACCGGTCACTACCGGTTAGGAAACTGAAACCACAAAATATTAATAAACCATAACCGGTCACTACCGAAATACCAAAGTAAATTTTAGACGAATAACAAAGTAAATTTTTTAATAGATCTCACTGTATATACTCTATAAGAGAACCACGGAGTACACGGTTAACACCGTTAGAATATTCAAGAATATATGCAACCGGTACACACCGGTCTTATATAATAGAGGGATTACTGTTAACCGGTCACTACCGAATTGTAGAAATACTCGACCGGTACACACCGGTTACCATATCAAACACAACCGGTCATGACCGAAATATATCAATATCCGCTCAGACCGGTACCGACCGAATCACAGAATTCAAGTCATGAACGAGCGGTAACTACCGGTTCTATAGAGTAGAAAAAGATTGACCGGTCCGTACCGAAGACAGGCATAGTTCAAATACTTTTCTCTATTCTAGTCCCTACACCATGCTTATACAGTAGAATCTACCAGGCCCCATCATTCTGCCTAGAACTATCTACATACGTGTGTAAGCGTGTGCGTGTATGTGCAAACCGCACAGCGGGGCCTACAGCCTAGCACGGTAAACCAAGATTACCTAGATGCCCACAGCGGGGCCTAATGCTTTTCTAGCCATATAGAATAGTTCGAACCATAGTTAATTCTGCTTGGGCAGAGTGATACGAGCGCGAAGTGGGAGTCCTGTAACAGTATTAACAGCTTTAACTGCCAATGACTCTAGCACAGAGTTTCTATATAGTGTATAGTGTGCTACTACTGTATATACTAGTGTCTATATACATGTATATGCTCATATGTGTGTATATGCGTATGTGTATGTGTGTATGCTAAAAACTAACAGCGGGGCCTATTAGTGTATAAGCTAAGGAAAGGTAGAAAAATCTTTTTTTGCGCTACCGCTACGCGGCTATATAGGACTCTAGTTGGCTTATTCGGTGTGTACCGGTTTTGATATAAGTATATGTATGGGAGCGAACCTATATTCTTTATCTTGTAGTGAGGACATGTTAGAGCGTGTGTGGAGTTTTGCACAGTATAAAGGCTTGGACATGTATAAAACACGTATTACTGAGTCGTGGGTATCTTGGGTTATATCGGTTCCAGAAGGGCCAATGACTACTCGCTTCTTACTTGAGTTTAGTAACGTTTCTGAATTGCTTACGGGCAAGTTGTACTACTGATAATTAAAGTATGCGTAAAACTATTGTTAATGTTGATCTGGATGTAGGGGAAGTCAAGGACATGGGCGTTAGAACTCGTGTGCCCGAGAAGTATATACTTGTGGATATGGAACATGCTACAGCTTACGTTGGAGAGCGTCAGGGGCAATATAATTGGCGTAAGCTGGGAGTGGATGAAGCCGCTTGTTTATTTGCTTCGTGGGTTAAATATAACAACAAGGAGCTTTAAGCCATGGCTAGAACCGAATATATTGTAGAAGCGTATAGTAAGCGACTAAATCAATCATTACGCGAAATTAACTTAGAAATGAATAACCCAGCTATTCAAACCCAAGCATACGCACAGCAATGGGCTGATGCTTTTGCTGGTAAATTAAACAAAAAGCGTCACATGGGTGCTACTGATTGGGTGGGTCGTACACGTTGGGAAGAGTCAGGTATCCATACGCTACCTAACTATCAATTCCACAAGGGTAGTGCTTAAGGCTTGATATGGATGTAGTGGAGCGACATTACTTAGAATACATCCAGACCCAAACAGCAATTATGGGTCAGGCACGTCATACAGATGTAAATGCCCAGTTACTTTATCAACTGGGTTTTTTACAGGCTCAATTAGCTAGGGCTATGGCACGTGATAGCTTGGTAGTTGATTGCTTTAAATCTACTATTAAGCGTAACGGCTTAACTAAACTTCGTTAGAGTTCTTAGACTGCTCGTACTGGGCAAACAAACGTTCAACTGGTTCCATTTGTTTTTGTAGCACGTCTGGGCTGGCTCTGGATAGTCTATCTAAGTCCCAATCACCGGGAAAGTGTCTTAGTATGCTACGTGCTTCATTACGTACATGTTTGGGTATGCGTGGGTACCCTGAGCTATGGGCTATATTAGTTAAAAATGTTTCGGCCCATTTAATAGCACGATAACGTTCGTCGGGTAGGGTCATAAGGGTGTTCCAATCAATTCAGCGACAAGTGCTAACACTACCTGAGGGTTATCCACAAGCTCGAACTTGACTCCGTCATAAGCATCATCAGGGTCCACACCACGTTGTTCACACTCAGCTAGATAGGGCTCTATCCATAAAGGGTTAACCCAATGCCAAGCACGGCCTTGCTCTGTATCAAATAACTCCACAGCATATACAATACCCACGTCCTTATCAAAGACTACGGCTACCTGCCTAGGCTTGTCATCGCCCTCTGGGCCCAGGAGTACATAAAAGGCTGACGTGCCAAAGCAACCCCACATATACTGGCACCCACCCTGGACTTGGTTTTGTGATGCCGCCAAGACTTCATGTATGTTCATACGCAGTCCGACTCTTCGGCTAGCTTCTTAGCCACACGGTTCTGTAAGTCTGCTCGCCACTTACGTTCGTCCTTGAAGTTTTTTACGTCCTGGACTGCTGACTCTAGAGTCTTGGCATAGTTGTATGCTTGTTGTTCTGTTAAGGTGATAGTTGTTTGGGCTGTAACTGCACCCGTAGTCCAAATCTCCCAAGTTACTTTTAAACGGCGCCAAAAGCCGTTTACTAGATCCTTCCAGAACCAATCTACTTCTTGTTGCCACGGGCTGTCAATGTCGTAATGCTTTTCAACAATCTCACCCCAATAATCGGATTTAACTGTCAGGTGTACATTTACATCCACGCCCGTTTCACCGGCTTCTACTTCTACGTTATGATCGTGGTACTCTTGGCCGCAACCGCACGTAACTTGATACCACATGCTGTCGCCCCAATCACCACGTTTTAGGATACCTTCTGCTGGTGTTTGTGCTTTCATGTTATTATATAGTGTCAATAGGTTTAACTAAGGCTCGGGACTGATAAATGCTTTCTGTCATGCGTTCATAGTCCTCTGCGTCAAGAATTGTTTTGTAAATGCTCAGGCCCTGGGCAATGACCACAGCGGCCACTTCCATTGCTTCATAGCCCTGCTCCATAACTGTTTCGTGTACAGTCCAATAGTTGCGATAGAGCTTTTCCAATTTTTCTTCGTCGTCAAGCGGCATCTTGTTCCTTTAGTCGTTGAATTTCTTCTTTAAGAGCTTCTTCTACAAGCTCGTTTAATGTAATGTCCTTTTCATGCGCCAACTTCATAGCACGGAATAGGATATCGTCTTCTAGAGTTACTTCCACTTGGACACGGGTATCGTAATCAACACCGTTAACCAAAGCGTTAGCCTTTTCCAAAATGTCGTTAGCTACATCTAGTTCAATGTAGTTGCGTCCGTCCATAGACTCATACAAGTCTACATCACGACGAGCACACTCTGCCATGTGCTCTTTTACATAAGCAGGGTTGATCCAACGATACTCACGTTCGTTAGCATAGTCCCACGCTTCAATGGCATAGACAGTTTGATCATTGCTGTCAAATACAGCGTGGATACTATAACGGCCGTTGATGCCTTCATCGTCTGTATTGCAATCCAAATAGCGGGCATAAGGACCAAAGCAGTCCCATTGGTACTCGCTACCACCGCTGATTCTAAAGTTGATTGCTTTGCAAAAGTCTTCTATAGTTACCATTTGGAATCCTTAAAGCAAAACAGGGCTACCACTCGATAGCCCTGCTCTGTGGGTTGCTACATATTAGCCTTGGACAGTATCCAAAGCCGCCTTAACAGCCGCTTGCACAGCCGCATCCAGTTGTTCCTGGGTGTAAGCTGATTCTTGCACTGGTTCTTGGAATGCTTGATCTGGATCAACACCCAATTCACCGATTACTTCATACTTGCAAGCGCGACCCTTAGAGTTGTTGTAGTCAGTTGGAATACTAACAACGTCTGCTGGGTTAATCTTAAGGATAACAGTACGCGATGTGCTGTCACCAAAGTGGTTCAAATACTCTTGTGAGCAGAAGTGCAAACCTGTAGAGCAAGTACGATTTTGGTCGTCGTCAACTTGGTTACGTTCCATTTCAACAACAGTACCTGGCTTGTTGCTCATAGTACCCGAGTGAATGTCCAAGAAGTCATTGCGTACCTTCTTGTAAGCCAAGAAGTAACCGTCCGGTGTAATAGGCAAGTCGTTCTTTTCCAAGAAGCCATACAGTTCAGTGACTGCACGTTTGCTTGGGTTGTTCATCAAGTTTTCAACGAACAATACAAGTGGCTCAATTGGAAAGCCGTCTTGCAACATTTGAATCATTCGGCGGCTGAGTGCATTGTGCATCTCGGCACCCTTCCAGAACAAAGTATCGCCTTGGATTTCAACATTGCCCTGGCCGTAGTTCAGCACAACCTTTTTAGGTTCAATGATGTCCTTAACAGTATCCCAGTCGCCAGCTTTAATGGCTTCAAGGACTTTAGGATAGGTAATATGCGTTTTGCTAATTGTATGGCTTGTGGTGCCAATTACAACGACAACGTTGCTACCTTGGATTAAGAATGGATATGCCATTTTAGATGCCTTTCTTTGCGTCAATAAGTTCAATGTACTCTGCTACCGCTTGTGTGTCTGCACGACCAGACATAGTAGTGAGAAGCGGATAGCGAGACTCAATACTACGGATTTCTTGCTTAACTTGTTCAACCAAAGCGTCGAAGTCAAAGTTGACATTCTGTGCAAAATGCTTGTACAAGCTCTTCAAATTGTGATTGTTGAAACGAACACGTTCGCCTTTGTATTTGCTAGTTAATTTAGCAAAAGGACTATTCGCATCCACCTTAACATGATTATACTGTGAAACAAAGTTAGAGTCAACAGCGTTAACAGCCAAATTCACCAATTCATCAGTAGTCACTTTAGCCAAACGTTCAACAATGTACTCTTCGACGTTGATCCAGTTCTTTTGAGTTTTGATAAACTCAATGTCGCCTTTACGCACACCGTAGATGTCACCAATGCCAAACTTCAAGCCAGAGTCGTTAATGTCTGTACGCAATGCCTTAGCAGAACTGCCATAGCCATATGCGCTGACACATTGGAAGCCACTCAAAGGCATGTAGTAGTAAGTTTGGTTAGCATCGAACTTGTCTGCTTTACCAGCATCACGCCATACCATTTCCTTTTGAGTGTAGTAACCACCATAGCCTTTTTCTTCCAAACGCAGGATGGTAACGTTCTTGGCCATTACACCGCCAGTAGCACGTTCCTTTTCAATCAACGAACTTGCTACACAGATACGATCCTTTGGAGGATTGTAAATGGCCTTCAAGAAGGCATCGCGCTTCATAGGCTTAGTGCGATCCAACGGTTCAACCACATAAACAACAGCACGGCTTGGGCTAGTGCCATCCTTTTGCAGTTCGCGCCAGTGATGCTTTGCACGTTCCAACGCACCAATCTTTGTGTCGTTAAACACAAAGTGAGTGTGGTTAGTCAATGCAAACTCCCAAACACTCCAAGTGGCATAGTGGCCATCTGGACCTTTAGTGTCGCTGAACTCTGTGTTAGACTTCAAGTTAGTACAAGCCGCAGTACCACGTGACTTTTCAAAGCCACGGACAACGATGTTGTACTTCTTAGCCAACTTCTCAACCAACATCTTAGGATGAATAACACGGCTGTAACCATCGTCTTTAATCAACGGAAACTTATTGTCCTTAACATACTTGGCAACAGCCGCAGTCCATAATGTAGTGTCACGCTTCTTAGCAAGGAACAATGCACGTTCCCACATGTTAGGGATAGCATTGGCTTGAGTAGCAATACGGTCCGCAAGAACAGCGTTCACTGATTCCAGTTTAGCTTTGATGCTTGCAATAGTTTGTGGAATGTAAGACAAGCCTTCACGTGATGCTTGGAAGTCTAATTCACCAATAGCAAACTCAATAATCAAACCACAGTTCAACAATTGACGCAAGTCGCCTAACGATTTGTCAGCGTCTGGAATTTCAATTGGGTAAGCAATGTTACCCATAATGGCAGTACTACGACGCTGGTCGTTAGTGCTGTGGATACCAGGAACAATGTTTTCTTCTTCGTAAGTAATCTTGTCAATAGTAAACTCTGCACTACCGGTCACTACCGGTTGCAGTTTAAACCATTTGTAAACTACACGAGCTTCTTGACGGAACTTATCAAAGTCCCAACGGTCGTTAACGCTGAACTTAACTTCAACGCCAGCTGGCTCATCAGTTGTTTCGCTTGCCATCTTAGCAATGCTAGGCACACCTGCTTCGTTAATAAAAGCAGAGTACACACCTTTCACGCCATCTTTGATAGCAGTTACGGTAAAGTTGTCAGTGTAGCTGAATGGAGACTTGCTACCCAAACCCAACGCACCAATAAACTCGTTAGAGTTAGTTTTGGTAGATTCAAAGTAGGTAGTGTAAATGTTGGTAACTTGGTCATGTGTCAAGCCAGTACCATAGTCGCGAATAGCAAACCAAGGTTCCAATTGGTTAGGCATATGAACATCAAAAGGAGTATCAGCCTTACCTGCGGCAACATGACTATCAACAGCATTACATGACAGTTCACGAATGATAGCACGAATCTTGTTAGCGTACAAACCGCTGGACAAGATGTTAAATGCTTTGGCAGAGTTACGAATACGGAACTCACCAATTTCGCTAACATTAGAAATGATTGCTTCGTTTTGCGGAGCATTATTGATAATCATGTAGTTGCCTTTCTAGTGCCTGTTGTTTAAGTATGTGTATATTATAGCGTCACTCTTCCACCTTGTCAACTGTATTCGTAAGGAGTACTTGGGTGCCCATAATCTACGTGCAAATTGGATCCTTTAACATCATCAAATTGGGTATAATACGACTCATTTGGTTTAACTTCTCGCCAATCTGTATATTTGAGTTGGGCGAAAGTAACTTGTTTCCTGTCCAAAAGGTCACATATAACAAAAGTACTAGCACAAGCGCCACGAATGTATTTCATTGGGCCATGCTTATATTCGTTAGCCAAAAGAGCCTTGTGCATACCGCTATGTGGACTGAACATAATGCGAGTAATGCCTAACTTCTGGTTGCGAAGTCTAAACTTATCTACTAGGGTGAGTTCTGTTAAGGTTGCTTCGTTGTTTTCGTTTACACGCAACAATGCGTTCTTAAACTTTAACGAGCCTTTTGTATGTGAGTTGTCTGGAGTTTCTTTTGTACTCCACGGTAGCTGTGCGTCTACGTGATTAACATACAATGTTTCACCATGGAATTTTAAGACCCACATGGGAACGGTCTGATCTTCTAAGTGTTTTTTGTTAAAATGGAACACTACATCCTTACACGCATATTCAATCTATTTCATTCTTTTATCTCCTGTAATTTACGAATGTCTTTGTGCTTTGCAAACACAATATTATATATCATCTCTCCAAACTGGATAGGTAGATCAAGGTGGACACTTATCATGTCCGGGCCTTGATCATTTCCTACAGTTCCAACAAACGGAATGTTATTCCACTTGCCGATTACACGGTCACCGATAATCCATGTGGGCTTATAAGCAACACGTTCAAAGTAATCAGCAAGGTTACCCATTAAATGGCATCCCAGTAAGTGTAAGTCTTTTCCTTAACCTTAGTTAGGATCAGGCTTGCACCGTCCTTGTTAGCAAAGATGTACTTGGTACCGTTGCCGTCGATCTTCTTCAACTCTGCAGGAGTGAAGCGAACGCCTTCCCAGTCCCATTCTTCATCTTCAGTGCCTTCGTTCTCTACAACCTTGTAGTTAACATGGACATTCTTATTGAGTGGGTTACCTTCCCATTCTCTGTCCTCGAAGTTAGTTTCCTTAACTTCTTCGCCGTTAACTACCAGCTTCATAGTGTAGCGAGACGAAGCACCGTACTCTGGCTTAGTGTTAAGCATAGCCATAGCATCTTGTGGAGATTCATTGAAGCGGTTCATTTCTTCAACAAGGGCCTTAAGCATGTCGAAGTTGAACTGGTCGAAAGTGCCAGCAATGCCAACAATCTTTTCAATGTGTTCCTTGTCGTTAAGGTTGTCTTGGCAGTATTCACGAATGAAGTCCGCTTCAAGGCCTTTGTACTCTAGCGAGTAGAATACACGACCAGGACGGTTACGCATGTGCGAGTTAACACGCCACTTGTCGTTACAAGTAAGAACGAAAAGCTTCTTAGTTGGATACACACCATCGAGCAGAGTCAACATTGCTTCTTGTTCGTGCTCGTCGTAGACCTTTTCAAACTCGTCAAATACAACAATAACAGGTTGCTCAATGCTTTGGATGAACGCATTAAACTGATCACCGCACCAAGGAGCATTGATTACAATAGTAGGAATGTCTTTCTCGTAACCTTTAACCGACAGCATCTTAGCCAGCAAAGTCTTGCCAGAACCCTTTTCACCAGTAAGCATTACACCAGTAGTAGATGGGCGATCCATAAACGAATACATAATGCGATCCGCTTTTTTATTAGTGTCGCCGTAAACTTTGCCCTTGATTTCGAACTTATCGATTTGTTCAAGGAACAGTTGTCCAGTCATTTCATTCTTCTTGATAACGTAGTTGCCAGCAGGAAGATGCTCGTGAAGGTCTAGTGCTTCCTTTTTGGAAACGTTGTAAGTGTTGCCTTGCTTGAGAAAATATGTCATTGTTTAAATCTTTCAATGATTAGTGTTTGTTTGTGAGCCTTAATTATACTAAAAAGATAGGAGCCAGTCAAGGCCCCTACCTCTTATTTCTTAGCGTTTTGGCGAACCTCGTTAAAGGAAATTTCTTTAACTAATTTGCCATCACGGTAAACTTCTTCGAGCATTGGAACAAATGGGCCGATGCCTTTGTCAGTCCAACCAGTAGGTTGTTTGACATCAGTGATCCATTCGCCACCACTCTTCCAAAGTTGGATGCGACCTGCTTTAGACTTTTTACCAGGATCGGTAATTGGGTCTTTAACTACATCGCGTTCTTCGCCGTTGACAGTAATGCTAGAACACTTCATCGCAAACTTTTGAGTATCGCGATCCAGTTGTTGCAACAGCGCACCGCCCATACCAAATGCAATGTTATCGGCACTCCAACCATATGCTTGGAAGCCTCCAAGGATCATACGGATTGTGTGTTCGTTAACACCATCGCCTTGGATTAGACGAACGTTGTTCAAGACCTTGTAGCCTTTGTCGTTTGTAGTGTAGCCGAACTTCTCGCCCAGGATCTGGACTAACTTACGGCAGACAATATCTGGGTCGCCACTATCTGGGCGAATGACAACAGTAGCACCGCTTTGAACAACTTCATCGCGAAGCTCTTCTCCCCAAAGTCTACTTGCGGCATTAAACACATCGTAGCTATCGCTAACCACAGCAACAATAGAACCAGGTTTAGCAAAGTTAGAAAGCATGTTACGATAAGCATCTACTTCGCCATCACGGCCCCAGCTAGTAATTGTTGAGTGTTCGGCGGCAGGGATAGAAAAGCCGCTAACCCCAGCATCATAGTATTCGCGAGCATACAGAACACCAGTAATAGTATCACTGCCCATGAAGTTAA
>JACCDO012062034.1_pt1 | contig 15531 bp, 16 predicted proteins | sample 7446101 | NCBI WGS metagenome assembly JACCDO01 (sample SAMN15323440, study PRJNA562643) | freshwater metagenome | isolation source: river surface water | place: USA:Blue River Watershed | collected 2017-08-16
CGGTGGAGGATCCGGTGGAGTATCAGATGTCGGGGATCAACCAGGTGCAGGTAAACACGGACATTGGGATGACGTTTCCGGCGGCGTTGCGGTCGATTCTGCGTCAGGCCCCGAACATCATCATGATCGGGGAAATCCGGGATCCTGAGACGGCGAACATTGCGATTAATGCTTCGCTGACGGGGCACTTGGTGTTTTCGACCTTGCACACGAATGATGCCCCGAGTGCGGTGGCGCGGTTGGTGGACATTGGGGTGCAACCGTTTTTGGTTTCGTCGGCGGTGCGGGCGATGATGGCGCAGCGGTTGGTGCGTCGGTTGTGTCCGAAGTGCAAGATGCCGGCGGAGCTGAAATTGTCGGAAATGCGTTCGTTGGGGTTGGATGCGAGTCAGATGGCGGGTGCCTCGGTTTCGCAGGGGAAGGGGTGCGATAACTGTCGGTACAATGGGTATCGTGGGCGGGTGGGGTTGTTTGAGATTTTCCAGGTGGATGACGAAGTGCGGCACATGATCAACTCGCGATCGACGACGGTGGTATTGCGGAAGCGAGCGCGGGAGATGGGGATGCGGACGCTTCGGGAGGATGGGATTCGGAAGGTGCTGGCGGGGATGACGACGGCGGACGAGGTGATTTCGGTAACGATGGGGGACAAGGACTGATCCACATAGATCGATTGATATGAACCATTTCCAAGTTCTCGAGTTGTTGGCGGAGCATCAGGTGATTTCACAGGATGCGGTGGAGGATCTGGTGAACCACGTGACGGCGACGGGGTTGCCGATTGGCGCTGCGTTGGAGCAAATCGGGGTGATGTCGAAGGTGGATTTCTACCATGCGCTCGCTCAAATTGTGGGGACGGAGTCGCTTGATTTGACGGGGTTTGAGCCTGCGATTCCGGTTTTACGTTCGGTGCCGGCGGGGTTGGCGCAGTTGCACCGAGTTTTCCCGGTGGGGCTGGACGGGCACACGATTCAGTTAGTGGTGGCGGATCCTTTGAACCATCAGATGCTGGAGGATTTGCGGTTTGGGTTGGGCCGAGACATTCAGGTGTTTTTGGCGCCGGAGGACGACATCGATCAGTTGATTAAGCGGTATTACAGCCGAGGGGCGGAGGAGTTGGAGGGGGCGTTGAGAGATTTGGGGGCGGTGAGTGTGGAGGATGAGGATGAGGCCACGGCTGCGCCGATTATCAAGTACGTGGATCTTGTTTTGCAGCAGGCGATTGCGGACCGTGCTTCGGATATTCACTTCGAACCGTTTGAGCACGAGTTCAAGATTCGGTATCGCGTGGATGGTGCCTTGTACGAGATGGCGCCTCCGCCTCGGCATTTGGCGAGTCCGGTGATTTCGCGGGTGAAGGTGATGTCCAATCTGAACATTGCGGAGCGGCGGTTGCCGCAGGATGGACGGATTCAGAAGCAGATTGCGGGGAAACAGGTGGACCTTCGTGTGTCGACGTTGCCGACGCAGTTTGGTGAGAGTGTGGTGTTGCGGGTGTTGGACCGATCGGCGGTGAGTTTGGATTTGGAGACGCTGGGGATGCCGAAACGGATTTACGATTACCTGTTGCGGGTGATTGAGTTGCCGAACGGGATTTTCATTGTGACGGGTCCGACGGGGTCAGGGAAGACGACGACGCTTTACGCCTGTTTGAATAAGATCAACACGATTGATGCGAAGGTGCTGACGGCGGAGGATCCGGTGGAGTATGACATTGATGGGATTATTCAGGTGCCTGTGAGTGAGGGCATTGGCTTGACGTTTGCGCGCGTTTTGCGGGCGTTTTTGCGTCAGGATCCGGATCGCATCATGGTGGGGGAAACGCGCGATGTGGAAACGGCACAGATTGCGATTCAGGCGTCACTGACAGGGCATCTGGTGTTGACGACGTTGCATACGAATGATGCGCCGGGGGCGGTGACGCGATTGATTGATATGGGTGTGGAGCCGTTTTTGATTTCGGCGTCGTTGGAGGGGGTGTTGGGGCAGCGGCTGATTCGTCGCGTTTGCAAGCAGTGCCGGACGCCGTACGAACCGACGGAGGCGGTGTTGTCGCAGTTGGGTCTGTCTCCGCACGAGATTGGAGACAAGAGTTTCTATTACGGTCAGGGCTGTCAGGTGTGTAACAGCACGGGGTACAAGGGGCGGAAAGGGATTTACGAGTTGTTGGACATGTCGGAGCCGATTCGGGAGTTGATCAATCAGCGGGCTCCTGGGGTGGTGATGAAGCAGAAAGCGATTGAGTTGGGGATGACGACGTTGCGTGAGGACGGGTTGCGGTCGATTTTTGATGGGGACACGACGATTGAGGAGGTCCTGAAGTACACCTGATGGTTTGATGAAAGCCTGCACGGGCGTGATTTTCGCTTTCCGAGAGGGCGCGAAGTTGTCGGTGCAGCGGTCGAAAGAATCTTTAACCCCCAAAGACTATGCCGAAGTTTGATTATGTGGCCTTGGATGCGCGCGGACAGGAGAGTCGCGGCACGATGGACGCGGCCTCGCAGAACGATGTCGTGTTGCAGTTGCGTCAGGCTGGATTGTTTCCGACGTCTGTGGCGGAGGCGAAGGCGGGAGCGAAGCCTGCGAAGGCGGGTGGTTCGAAAAAGAAGGCGGGCGGTGGTGGGGGGATGTTTCAGCGGAAGACGGTGAGTTCGAAGGTGCTGATGATTTTCACGCGTCAGTTGGCAACACTGATTGATGCGGGGTTGCCGTTGTTGCGGGGTCTGGATGTGTTGGGCAAGCAGGAGAAGGATCCGGTGTTGAAGAAGATTATCATGGGGATTGCGGAAGCGGTGCAGGGCGGTAGCACCTTTTCGGAGTCGATGTCTCAGTATCCGAAAGTGTTCAGTCGGTTGTACGTGAATATGGTGAAGGCGGGGGAGTTGGGCGGGGTTCTTGAGATTGTGCTGAACCGTCTCGCAGAGTTTCAGGAGAAGGCTGAGAAGTTACGGAACAAGGTGAAGTCAGCGATGACCTACCCGGTGGTGGTGTTGTCGATTGCGGTGTTGATCATGGTTTTCCTGCTGACGTTTATCGTTCCGCGTTTCCAGACGGTGTTTAACGACATGTTGAATGGGAAGCCGTTGCCTGCGTTGACGTTGTTTGTCATGAACCTGAGTAAGAATGCTCAGGAGTACTGGTATTTGCTGGGGGGCGGTATTTTCGGAATTTTCCTGCTGGCGAAGACCTTTATGGCGTCGACGAAGGGGCGTGCCGCGTTTGACAAGGTGGCGTTGCGGTCGCCCATTTTTGGGGACATTTTGCGGAAGAGTTCGATTTCTCGGTTTACGCGAACGCTGGGAACGTTGGTGACGAGCGGGGTGCCGATTCTTCAGGCGTTGATGATCACGCGTGAGACGGCGGGAAACTCGGTGGTGGCGGATGCGGTGATGAAAGTTCACGACGCGGTGAAGGAGGGGGAATCGGTGGTGACGCCGTTGGAGTCGTGCGGCGTGTTTCCGCCGATGGTGATTTCGATGGTGGACGTTGGTGAGGAGACGGGTCAGTTGCCGGACATGTTGATGAAGATTGCTGAGGTGTATGACGATGAGGTGGACAACTCGGTGGAGGGGCTGACGTCGTTGTTGGAGCCGCTGATGATTGTGTTTCTTGCGGTGATTGTGGGGACAATCGTGATTGCGTTGTTCTTGCCGATGATCGACCTCATCAAGGGGATGAGTGACGTGAAGACGTAGTCTGAATGTTGAATGGCGAACCCCTCATGACGATGAAGATGCAGACGAATGTGCGTGGCGGACGGAGTGGATTTTCACTCGTGGAACTGTTGGTGGTGATTGCGATTTTGGCCGTGCTGACAGGGCTGGTTTCGCAGATTGGCGGTTCGGTGTTCGGGAAGGCCTCGCGTTCGAAGGCGCAGTCTGAGATGGCTGCGATGCGGACGGGTCTGGAGAACTATCGCGCGGACAACTCTTCGTTTCCGCGTGGGCAAATGTCGGACGCGCTGGATCCGCGTGCGAGTCAGGATCCCCGCACGGCGGCCTATATTGGGGCCGCGGCTGAGTTGTATGCGGCGTTGTCGGGACGTTCGCAATCGGGCAGCGCGGCGCAGGACACGAAGGCGTACATGGCTTTCAAAGCTGACCAGACGGGGCGCGCTGGGGGGTTAACGTATCTGCGTGATCCTTGGGGAAATGCGTATGGGTATTCGACGGCGCGTGCGCAGTGGATGCAGACGGAGTTGAGCGCGGGGCGTCGTCCGGTGGAGAGTGATGCGTCGCCGGGGTACGGTGCGGATTATGATTTGTGGTCGACGGCCAAGGGGACGACGGGAGCTGATGTGGCTAAGTGGGTGAAGACGTGGTGAGCGCGGGCTGAGGGGGCGTTTGTGGTTGGGTCGACTGAGTTGCGGGGCGCTACGGCCATTGGCGGGGGATTCTCGAAAGGGAGCACGAGGGCTGCTTTAAGGGCGGGAGAGTTTTTTTATGAAAAGCCGAATCGTGCTGGTTGTTGCGTCCTGCGTGCTGAGTGTGTTGTTGGGACTGGCGGTGTCGAAGGGCGGTGCTGGTGGGGAGCGCGTGCGGGGGAAGCAGGGCGGGGCGCCGAGGATAGGATTGTCGTTGGACACGTTGAAGGAGGAGCGGTGGCAGCGGGATCGCGACACGTTCGTTGCGCGGGCGCGCGAGCTGGGGGCTGAGGTGGTGGTGTTGTCGGCGAATAGTGACGATGCGCAACAGATTCGGGATTGTGAGTCGTTGCTGGGGCAGGGCATTGATGTGTTGGTGGTGGCGCCGCACAACGGCGAGGCGATGTCCAAGGCGGTGGAATCGGCGCATGCCGGAGGGGTGCCGGTGCTTGCGTACGACCGATTAATTCGCGGGTGCGACCTCGACTTGTATGTGACCTTCGACAACGTGAAGGTGGGTCGGGTTCAAGCGGAGTATCTGATGGAGAGGTGGTTCGGTGGCGAGGGGGCAGCGGGTGGGAAGCGGCGGATTGCGCGGATCTATGGAGCGCCGACGGACAACAATGCGCGGTTGTTCAAGCAGGGGCAGGACGAGGTTTTGAAACCGCATGTGGATGCGGGCCGGCTGGATGTGGTGTTTGAGGATTGGGCGGAGGACTGGCGCCCGGCCAATGCGAAGCGGATTGTGCAGGCGGCGATTTCAAAGACGGGAGTGGCGAATCCTCCGGACGGTGTGCTTGCGAGCAATGACGGAACAGCGGGCGGAGCGATTCAGGCGCTGCTGGAAGAGGGGTTGGCGGGCAAGGTGGCGGTTACCGGACAGGACGCCGATTTGGATGCGTGCAAACGGATTATCGCGGGCAATCAGGTGATGACGGTTTACAAGCCGTTGAAGCGGTTGGCGGGAAGGGCGGCAGAGTTGGCGGTGGAACTGGCGCGGCGTCGTCCGGTGGTGGCGCGTGGTGGTGTGGACAACGGATTCAAGGTTGTGCCGACGGTGGAGGAGGATGTCGTTGCGGTGGATGCGAAGAACTTGCGCGACACCGTGATTCGGGATGGTTTCCATTCGCCTGAGTCGTTGCCGGTTGGAGGCCAATAACGTGGCAATGGAGGGTGCATGAAGGATCGAGTTCCGGCATTGGCGCTAGAGGGCATTGGGAAGCGGTTTGGCAGCTTTGCGGCTCTCCACGGGGTGTCGTTGACGGTGATGCCTGGGGAGATTCACGCGTTGTGCGGCGAGAATGGCGCGGGCAAGTCGACCTTGATCAAGGTGGTGGGTGGAATCTATCCGGCGGGTAGTTACGAAGGAGTGCTGCGGGTGAATGGGGAAGCCTGTGCGTTCGCGGGGCCTGCCGATGCTGCGGCGCGGGGCGTCGCTGTGATTCATCAGGAACTGGCGTTGGTGGAGGAGTTCACGGTGATGGAGAATCTGTTTCTCGGGGTGGAACTGGGGCGGCCGCTGTTGTGTCATGACGAGATGGAGATGGAGGCGAGGAGGCTGTTGGACGGGCTGGGGTTTGATTTACCGCTGCATGACCGCGCCGGTGAGTTGGGTGGTGGACAGCGGCAACTGCTGGAGATTGCGAGGGCACTTTCGCGCCGTGCGCGGGTCTTGATTTTGGATGAACCGACGGCTGCGTTGGCGGCGGTGGAGGCGGAGCGTTTGCGCGAGATTCTGGTTGGATTGCGGGAGCGGGGTGTGGCGATGGTTTATATTTCGCACCGCTTGGAGGAGGTATTTGCGCTGGCAGACCGCATTTCGGTTCTGCGGGATGGAGCGTTGGTTGGAACGGATACGCGTACGGAGTGGGATGAGGCGCGTTTGATTCGGGCGATGGTCGGGCGCGATGTGAGCGAGGTGTACCCGGCTCCTGGAGAGTCTGTGGGAGAGGAGCTTTTGCGGGTAGAAGATGTTGCGGTTTGCGACGATGCGGCTCGCACTGTGGTGAGGGGTGTGTCGTTTGGAGTGCGGAGTGGCGAGGTGTTTGGGATTGGAGGCTTGATGGGGAGTGGGCGGACGGAGTTGTTGTCGCATTTGGCGGGCGCGTGGGGCGGGGGGGTGACGGGCGAGGTGTGGTTAGGGGATGTTCGGTATCGGCCGGATTCGGTGGGTGCCGCGATGGAGTTGGGAGTGGGGTTTGTGACGGAAGATCGCCGCCGGTTGGGCCTGATTTTGGAGGAGGGAATCGGGTTTAATCTTACGCTGTCGTCGTTGGGCTTGGTGTCGCGCTTCGGCGCGATTGATGCGGAGCGGGAGGCGGTGAGTGTGGATGCCGCGCGGCGTCGGTATGCGGTGCGGGCGGGTGATGACGGGGTTGCGGTCGGTCGTTTGTCGGGCGGCAACCAGCAGAAAGTGATGTTGGGGAGGGTGATGGGGTTTACGCCACGGGTGTTGTTATTGGACGAACCGACGCGGGGGATTGATGTCGGGGCGAAGCGTGAGGTTTACGATCAGATTCGCCGTTTTACTGCGGCGGGCGGAGCGGTGGTGATGGTTTCGAGTGACTTGCCGGAGCTGATGGGAATGTCGGACCGTGTGGCGATGATGCGAGGCGGTGTGATGCAGCGCATTCATCCGCGCGGGGTTGCGGCGGAGGTGTTAATGCGGGATGCGGTGGGAACGAGTCGAACGTGAGACGAACGATTTTATGGAACTGAACAAGGTAGTGATTCCGAGGGAGGTGACGTTGCTGGGCGCGTTGGTGGTGTTGGCGGGATGTCTGGCTGCTGCGACGGGCGGGGCTTTGCTTGATCCGCGCAATGTGTCTCAGCTTTTGGTGGAGGTGCCTGTGAATGCAATTCTTGCGGTGGGAATGTTGTTGGTGATTTTAACAGGGCACATTGATTTGGCTGCGGGAAGTGGGGTGGGGTTGACGGGGGGAATCATGGCGGTTTTGGCAACGCGGCATGGAGTTGCTCCGGGGATTGCTGCGTGCTGTGCGGTGGTGGTTGCGATTGTCCTGTGGTGGGGAATGGGGTGGTTGGTGGTTCGGCAGCGTGTTCCTGCGTTCATTGTGACGCTGGGCGGGTTGCAGGCGTTGAAGGGTTTGTTTTGGGTCGTGATTGAGAATCGGACGGTGCCTGTTGCGCCGGGCGGTGTGCAGAATGTGGTGTCGGGGCTCACGACTTCGTATTTGGGTGCGGCGACGGGTTGGGCGGTGTGGGGCTTGGTGGTGGGGCTGAGTGCGGTGGCGGTGTGGCGTCGGCGCGCGCGGCGGGCGGGGCTTGGGTTGGTGAATGAGGAGGCTGAGCCGGTGTTTCTGCGTTGGTTTCTTGGAGTGCAGGCTTCGGCGTTGGTGGTGGTGGTGTGCAATGGGTACCGCGGCATTCCGTTGCCGATGGTCATTTTGTGCGGATTGGCGTGGTTGGTTCACGTGCTGTTGAGGCACACGGTGTTGGGGCGTTACATGGTCGCGGTTGGAGGCAACGAATCGGCGGCGCGGCTGAGCGGGGTGCCGGTGGGTGCGGTCACGCTGTTTGCGTTTGCGGCCGCGGGCGCGGTTGTGGGACTGACGGGTCTGATGCAGACGGCGTATGCGGGGTATTCGACAGCGGACATTGGGACGCTGATGGAGTTGGATGCTGTCGCGGCGTGTGTGATGGGTGGAGTGTCGTTGCGGGGTGGTTCGGGAACGGTGACGGGCGTTTTGCTTGGGGCGGCCATTATGGGAGTGCTTGCGAAAGGGTTGTCGTTGATGGGGGTTGGGCCGGAGCTGAAGTACATGGTGCGGGGCGGCGTGCTGGTGCTTGCGGTGTGGTTGGATGTGCGGAGTGGTGGAGCCGCGCGGATGGCTTAGCGGGTGCTTTCTGACTCGGTATGAGTCACGTAAAGGATTTTGGTGCGCGCGGAGATGGTCGTACGGACGACACGGATGCGATCGAGCATGCGGTGCAGCAGGGGGATGGGTTGCTCTTGTTTTCGCGGGGTGAATATCGGGTGACGCGCACCATCGTGGTGGATTTGGAGCGGACTGGGCGATTTGCGGTGTCGGGTGATGGAGGGCTGGCAACGGTGCGGATGGACGGGCCTGGGCCGGCGTTTTTTGTGCGCGGCACGCATGGGGGAACTGCGGATCCGAAGGGCTTTCGTTCAGGAGTGTGGGAGCGGGAGCGGCTGCCGACCTTCAACCAGATTGAGATTGTGGGGGCGCATGAAGAGGCGTGCGGGATTCGGTTTGAAGGGGTGATGCAGGCGACGCTTGAGGGCGTCTTGATTCGCAAGTGCCGGATTGGGGTGCATTTGACGAAACGCAATCGCAACTTCCTGATGTCGCACTGCCACGTGTACGACGGGGTGGGCGCGGCCATTGGCGTTTATTTGGAGGGGGTTAACCTGCATCAAGCGAACATTGTGGGGTCGCATATCAGCTATCATCGGCATGCGGGAATCAAGGTGGAGGGGAGTGAGATTCGGAACCTGCAAATCACGGGTTGTGACGTGGAGTACAACTTTGACCCAGAAGGCGCGGATTGCGCAGACATCTGGGTAGACACGCGGAAGGGCACGGTGCGCGAGGGGACGATTGCGTCGTGCACGGTGCAGGCGAAGCGGAGCCCGGGCGGAGCGAATATTCGGATTGAGGGGCCGGACCTGCCGCTATCGACGGCGGGCGGGTTGTGGACGATTTCTGGGAACGTGATTCAGAGTCAGGACATCAACCTGTTGTTGAGGTCTGTTGGCGCGGTGAACGTGACGGGCAACTCGTTTTGTTCGGGGTTTCAGCGATGGGTGGTGGTGGATCGCTGCCGGAATGTCGCGATGAGCGGCAACACGATTGATTACAATCCAGATTATTCTGGGGAGCGTGTGGACGGGATGGTGGTGGAAGGGAGTTCGGGGGTGGTGGTGAGCGGCTGGATTTTTGAATCGGTGCGTGCGGGGGAGGAGGCGGGGTGTGGGGCGTTGACGGTGCGCGCATCGGATGCGGTGACGATTAGTGGGTGCCAGTTTTTTGATTCGGCGGGTGCGGCGGTTCAGCTTTCGGGGGTTCGGGATAGTTTGGTGATGGGAAACATTTTCGGGCGTCGGAAGGGCGGTGAGTTGCCGGAGGCGTGGGTTCGCAGTGTGGATGGGGGAGCCGGCGTGCGCGTGTCGGGAAATCTCAAGATGGGGAATGAGGGCACGATGCTGGTGTCTCGCGGGGGGCTGGCTCCGGAGGAATGATTCGGTGGTGGTGCGTGGGGGCTGTGTTGGCGCAGGGGTATGCGATTGTCTTTCACGGAAGCCTCAGGGATGGACGCATGGGGGTGGGATTCTGTAGAGATGCGGGGTGATCGAACGTTATACCCTTCCTGAGATGGCCTCGGTTTGGACCGAGCAACGCAAGTACGAGATTTGGCAGGAGATTGAGGTCCTTGCCTGTGAGGCGATGGCTGAGTGCGGATACATTCCGGTGGAGGATGCGCGCGAAATTCGGGCGAAAGCGCGATTTGATTTGGAGCAGATTGCCGAGATTGAGCGGCGGACGAATCACGACGTGATTGCGTTCCTTGAGAACGAGGCTTCGTTTATTGGGCCAGCGGCGCGGTGGATGCATCAGGGGATGACGTCATCGGACGTGTTGGATACGACGCTCGCGGTGCAGATGGCTCAGGCTTCTGACCTTTTGTTGAAGGATTTGCGTGAGTTGATTGAGGTGTGCGGGCGTCGTGCGGTGGAGTTCAAGATGACGCCGATGATTGGGCGCAGTCATGGGATTCACGCGGAGCCAGTGACGTTTGGGTTGAAGTTGGCGTTGATGTACGACGAGTTTCGGCGGGCGCTGGCGAGGTTGGAGGGGATTCAGGAGCGAATTCGTGTGGGTAAGTTGAGTGGAGCGGTTGGGACACATGCGCATCTTGATCCGAAGGTGGAGCAGATGGTGTGTGATCGTCTTGGGTTGAAGGCGGCGACCTTGAGCACGCAGGTGGTGCAGCGAGATCGGCACGCGGAGTACCAGATGACCTTGGCGTTGATTGCGTCGAGCGTTGACCGTTGGGCGACGGAGTTTCGTCATTTACAACGCACGGAGGTGCTTGAGGTGGAGGAGTATTTTAGTGCGGGGCAGAAGGGTTCTTCGGCGATGCCGCACAAGCGGAATCCGATTACGGGCGAGAAGTTGAGCGGTCTGGCGCGGGTGATTCGTGGGAATGCGGTGGCTGCGATGGAGAATGTGGCGCTTTGGCATGAGCGCGATATTTCGCACTCTTCGGTGGAGCGCATTATCATGCCGGACTCGAGCATTCTCCTGAACTACATGTTGGTGACGTTGAAAAAGTTGGTGGACCGGCTTCTGGTTTATCCAGCGAACATGCAGCGCAACCTAGAGTTAACGAAGGGTTTGTATTTCAGTCAGAGCGTGTTGCTTGAACTGACGCGCAAGGGGTTGGAGCGGAAGACTGCCTACGAGGCCGTGCAGCGTGCGGCGATGCGGACGTGGCAGGGGGATGTTTCGCTTCAGGCGAATCTGGAGGCGGAGCCGGAAGTTCGCTCGGTCTTGAGCGTGGAGGAGATTGGAAAGTTATGTTCGCTGGAGGTGCATTTCCGGCACGTGGACGACACCTTCAAGCGGCTCGGACTCGCCTAGCAGGTTGCTGGCGCAGAGGAGCTTCGGCGGCGTTTTGCAAAGTGGATTTGCGGCGCCGTCGGGGTGCGGTGGGTGAGGAGGATGAAAGGGCGGAGAAGGTGGCGGACTGGGATGTTCGCGATGGTCACGCGAGAATCTCTTGAACGATGCGTGCTTCCTTATTGTCCGTTAACGAGAGAGGCGTGTTGTTGCGGAGGTAGGTGAGTTTGGTGTGATCGAAACCAAAAAGGTGTAGGAGGGTTGCGTGGTAGTCGTGATGGCTAACGGTGTCTTTCACGGCTTTGTGTCCGAACTCATCGGTCTCACCGTGGATGCAGCCCGCTTTGAATCCGCCACCGGCGACCCACATGCCAAAGCCGTAGGTGTTGTGATCCCGTCCTACGACGTCGCGCGATCCGTCGTGTTCAATGACGGGCAGACGCCCCATTTCGCCGCCCCAGTGGACGACGGTGGAATCGAGCAGCCCGCGCGCTTTCAGGTCCATCACAAGCGCTGCGGAGCCGCGGTCGACGTATTTGCAAGCGGCGGGCAGGCCCGAGATGATGGATTTGTGGTGGTCCCACGTTTGGTTCGCGGTGAACAGTTGGACGAAGCGCACTCCGCGCTCGATCAACCGTCGTGCGAGAAGGCAACGCGTCCCAAACTCAGCGGTGGCAGGATCGTCGAGTCCGTACAGCCGTTTGGTGGCCTCGGATTCAGAGCTGATGTCGAGGGCCTCTTTGGCGGCGGTCTGCAGGCGCGCAGCGAGGGCGTAGCTTTGAATCCGTGCGTCGAGGTCTGATTCTCCCGCGTGGGCTTGGGCATGCGCCCGGTTGAGATTTTCGAGGTAGGAGAGGTAGTTCTGTTGTGGGACTCCGCGGAGGTGGGGAGCGGGGTCGAGATTGGGGATACGCGGCTCTTGCGAGCGGACGGCGGTACCTTGGTAGACGGAGGGTAACCATCCCTGAGTCCAGTTGCTTACGCCGAGTACTGGGAGACCTCGCGGATCTGTCAGGGCGACGTAGGCTGGTAAATCTCGTGTTTCAGAGCCGAGTCCGTAGGCGAGCCAGCTACCGAGGGTGGGACGTCCCGCGAGGATGCCGCCCGTCTGTAAGGCGTAGATGCTCTGGCCGTGGTTGCTGACGCCTGTGTGCATTCCTCGGAGGAGGGTGACTTCGTCGACGATTTGCGCGAAGTGCGGCAGGAGTTCGCTGACGTCCATACCGGACTGGCCGTGTTTGCGAAAGCTCCACGGGCTCCCCAGCAGCTTGAAGCTCGCGTTGGCCGCGTCGTCGAACTTGAAGTCGCCTTCGAGCTTTTGGCCGTCGCGCCGTGTTAGTTCAGGCTTCGGATCGAACAAGTCCACGTGGCTTGGGCCGCCTTGCATGAACAAGGAAATCATGGCTTTCGCGCGCGGTTGAGCGGGCGGAAGTTTTGGGAGCACGTTGTGGCTTACGGCGGCAGAGTCGACGGGCTTTGCGAGCAATCCATCGTTCTGCAGCAGGTCGAGGAGTGCGAGTGAACTGAGGCCGAGCGCGCCGCGTCCGATTAGGTGGCGTCGGGTGAGGCAGGGAGACGCGAGGTGGTGCATGTTAGTCGATGTAGAGGAATGCATTGGAACTGAGCAACGCCTGGCAGAGCGTTGCGAGCGCGCGATCTTCTGGGGCCGTGGGCACGGCGATGGAACGGGTGTTCTGGGTGGGTTTGGATTCCGTTGTTGGGGACGTTGCAAGAGCTGCGGATTGCTCTTTTAAAAACCGAACTGAGTTAGCGATGTCGTCTGGAGTGGCTTCTTTGCATAAAACTGCGCGCCATGCACTTTTGACGCGGACGGTTGGGTCGGCGCCGGCTTCACGCGCGATTTTTGTTGCGAGAATGGCGGACTGATTGAGCACGAAGTCGTTGTTCATTAGGGACAACGATTGCGGTGCGACTGTGGAAGCGGAGCGCGCTTCGCAGTTGGGTTCCATGCGCGGCAGATCAAAGGTCTCGAGCAATCCGACGGGGCGGGATCGGCGCGATTGAAGGTAAACGCTGCGGCGGAATTCCTCGCCGTTCAGCGGAACAACTTTGCCGGTGGGCCGTCCAGCGGTGTCGGTGGTATCGACGCCGACGACGATTTGTCCGTCTACGTCCATCATCACGGGGACGGGTGCGCCGAACATCCGAGGGTTCAGGTTACCTGCTGTGTGGAGGATGGCATCGCGCAGGGTTTCTGCCTGGATTCGTCGGAGGTTTTGGCGGGCGAGCAGCCGATTTTCTGGGTCAGCGGAATCGGTTGCTGGACGGTGGTCGGTGGTTTGTTTGTAGGTGGCGGAGTTGAGGATGAGGCGGTGGAGATGTTTGATGCTCCAGTGGTTTTGGGAGAGTTCGGTGGCGAGCCAGTCGAGCAACTCGGGGTGCGAGGGACGGTCGCCATGTTTCCCGAAGTCGCCGGGTGTTCCCACGATTCCTTTGCCGAAGAGATGGTGCCAAATGCGGTTTGCTAGAACGCGGGAGAGGAGGGGGTGGCTTCCGGAAGTGAGGTAATCGGCGTAGGCGGTGCGACGTCCGCTTGCGGTGGGATTTTGTGCGGTAACAGGAGGGATTTTGAGTGGTGGCGCACCGAGCGCGGTGAGGTCGGCGGGGGCGACTTTTCGTCCGCGCTGGTTGGGATCGCCGCGACGAAAGATAACGGTTTCGGGAGGGGTCTTGGCGGCTGTAGCGGTTTCGTTAAAAACCGGGATAAAGATTTCTGGGGGCTTCTCTTTTCGAATCTTTGCGGCTTCGTCGGTGAAGACTTTGAGTTCGGCCTCGTGTTTGGTTTTGTACGTTCGGTCGTAGAGGTAGAGGGATCCTGGTGAGAGTTGGTTAATCGTGGGATGCTGTTTGAGGAGAGCGAGTTGCTCGGGTGAACGTGATTTTGCGGTGGTGCGGTAGGCTGTTCGAAGAGGATCACGAAGTGGTTCGGGTTTTTTGTCTAGTTCCCAGTCGAGCACTTTGGCGATGAACTCGTCCTCTTTCACCTTTCGCTTTGCCTCGACCTCCTTGGCGCGTTGCTCGAAGTCAGCCGCGCGGGCGCGTTCGGCTTCGGTCATGAGGGGGACGAGGCGGGCGGCGGGTGCGCGCCATGCGGTGGTGTCGAAACCTGGTTCAAAGATGGCGCGGAACGCGTAGTAATCGGCTTGGAGGATGGGGTCGTGTTTGTGGTCGTGGCATTGGGCGCATCCGACGGTTAAGCCGAGCAATCCGCTGGAGACGACTTTGAGGGTTTCTGCGATGACGGCTTCGCGCGCTGTGGTTTGGTCGGCGGTTGGGACGTTTGCGGTGCCGTCGGGAACCATTCGGAGGAACCCGGTGGCGACGAGTTTTTCTGTGAGGGCGGGGTTTGCGCCGAGGTCCTTCAGGTTTGCGCCTGCCATTTCGTCGCCCGCGAGTTGTTCTTTGATAAACAGGTTGAGGGGTTTATCGGCATTGAACGAGCGGATGACGTAATCGCGATAGTGGTAGGCCCATGGGCGGATGGGATCGGCGTCGGTGTAGCCGTCACTATCGGCATAACCGGCGAGATCGAGCCAGTGGCGGCCCCAGTGTTCGCCGTAGTGCGGGGAGGCGAGGTAGCGCTCGACCATGCGCGTGTAGGAGTCTGGGGCGGTGTCGGCGAGGAAGAGGGTGAGCTCGTCTGCGGTGGGCGGCAGACCGGTGAGGTCGAGGGAGACGCGTCGGATGAGCGTGGATTTTTGGGCCTCTGGATTGGGGGTAAGATTCTGTGTCTCGAGTCGTTTGAGGATGAACCGGTCGACGGGGTTGGGGGGATTGGGGAAGGCGGTGAGTTCGGGTGGCGTGGTGCGGTTGAGGGGTTGCAGGGACCAGTGGGCGAGGTCCTCTTCGGCGATGAACGCCTCGGGGATGTGGTCTGGCTCGGGGCGTGCGGTGGGAGCGCCGGCGGCGATCCAACGTTCGATGAGTTGGATTTCTTCTTCGGGAACGGGTTTGCCTTTCCGCGGCATATCGCCTTCGCGGATGAGGCGGACGAGTTCGCTTTCGGCGGGTTTGCCGGGGACGACGGCGACTGCGCGGTCAGGACCGTGGGGTTCGGTGAGGAGGCGCCTTAAGCGGACGTCGAGATCGCCTTTGCGGATGCCGTCTTCGCCGTGGCAGTGGACGCAGCGGTGGCGAAGGATGGGACGGATATCTTTTTCAAAAACGGGGGTGTTGTCCGCGCCGGTTGCGGATGAGGCGAGGAGAGCTAGACTGGCAGCGATCGCGGAGATGGCGTGGCGCATTCACGGACGGTTTGCAGAATGCTTGCCACCGCGAGTTTCCGAGCGGTTAGGGGACGATTTAGGCGGAAAAGGGGGCGATTCGGAGGGTTGTGTAAAACTGGAGCAGGGGTTCCATTTACTTCGGAACCAACTGTGGTGTAGTATTCTTTGAGATGCTGGATGTGCAACTTCCAATTTTGCTTGATTCAGAGCGGATTGCAGATTTTTGCAAAGCTCGTGGGATTCGTCGCTTGAGCCTCTTTGGTTCTGTTTTGCGGAAGGACTTTGATGTGCATGTCAGTGATGTTGACGTGCTGGC
>JACCDO010282497.1_pt1 | contig 15530 bp, 19 predicted proteins | sample 7446101 | NCBI WGS metagenome assembly JACCDO01 (sample SAMN15323440, study PRJNA562643) | freshwater metagenome | isolation source: river surface water | place: USA:Blue River Watershed | collected 2017-08-16
AAGATTAGAGAAATTAGAAAAAGAAAGATTAGAGAAATTAGAAAAAGAAAGATTAGAGAAATTAGAAAAAGAAAGATTAGAGAAATTAGAAAAAGAAAGATTAGAAAATTTAGAAACAACAGACTCTATATTATATATACCTAATTACATAAAAGTATATACCTTAAAAATTTTTGATAGTATTAAATCAATTAATTTTTTAATAGAAGATAAATATTATTATGATGTTAATTCAATAGTTTTATATATTTATATACTAAAATTACTAACTCATAGTATTGAAGTTATCGAAAATACATTAAAAGATTATGATAATACAGAATTACAAGAATTAAAAGAAGAATTTAAAAAATATTATGGAGAAATTTTGAATAACGCTGAAAATATTAATAATCATTATAAAAACTCTGAAAAAAATGAAAAAAAACATAAAATAATTACACCTTATGAAATTATTTATACTAATGCGATTGAATATTTTAAATACGGATTAACTTGTGAACTACTAGAATGTCCTGATATTGCTACAAAAAAATATATTTTAAGTATATCTTTATTAGAATCTCTAAACATGAATGAAATTCCATTATCAAAAAATGATGAAAATATAATTAATTATTATACAACATTATTAAACCAAAGATTACAAATTTGCGAAGAAGAATTAAAGAAAAAAGCTTAATTATTCTTACTTAACCATACTTTATATACTTTCATAGCTTCGCGCATACCTTTTGTTTGATTTGCATGATATTTTGCTCTATTATACATCGTATTAACAACTTGTTTTTGATATTTTATATCAAATTTTTTTATATTTTTTAAAGTTTGAAAAGCCTTTTCTTTTGTTCCATAACCAGTGATAGTTCTAGGTTTCTTAGTACCATTAGCATATAACGATTTATTTAAAGATTTTTTAGTTGATTTAGAGGATTTTTTTAAAGATTTTCTAGGTTTTCTAGGTTTTCTTCCACCATCATTTTTTTTTGAATATTTTGGTGATTTAATATATTTTCCATAATTTTTTCGGGAAGTCCTTGGAATATATCCCTGAGCTTTACAACTTGCCTTTTGACTAAAACCCATCTTATTTTTTGGAGTTTTAAGACAGTACTTTTTTGACATACGTGGCATCCTTTTATAAATTTTCAACATTTAAAAATTTTGAAAATTACGAGTTTAAATTTTTTATAATATTTTTCATTTCCAAAAAATCTATACTTTCAAAATCATATTCTATAATTTTTTTATTATCATACGTTTCTGAAATTTCGTTATTTTTATCCATTCTTTTTTTTAAAAATCCAGCAGATAAAACTATTTCATAACCTTCATTTTTATTTCCAATAAAAGTAAATAAATTTTTTATAGGAATGTGAATTTTCATAATAAAAGAATTATCACGATTTTCTATCCAATTATAACAAGATGAAATTAAAAGAGAGGTTGAAAATGGAATAGGTTGTAAAATATTTTCTTCTGTTTCTTTCATATCATATACACCTCTATAAACTATTATGTTTTTTAAATTATTTTTCTCATTTTCCTCATTTTCCTCATTTTCCTCATTTTTTTTTAGAGAAACAGCAATTTCATACCATTCATGAATTAACTTGAATACTACATTATTAATATTAACTTTTAATATTCCTTCTACTAATTTTACTTTATTCATTAACATATCCCCAATAATAGAATCGACAACATTTTTATAATTATTTTTCTCAATATAATCTAAGTGTTGTGTTAAATTTAAAGGTATAACATTCATATATAAACTAATTTTTTTTTAACATTTTTAAATTTCAATTTAAAATAAAAGTTAAAAAAGTGGTTCTTTTTGAGAAGAAATTCCATTCTCGTCAATATCTAAAAGTGGTATATCTTTATTTAAAACTAATTTATGATTTTTATTTGTATATATAATTAATTTTAACATATAAACACAACTATAAATCATACTAATATAAAAATATGCAACTATACTAGTAGTTTCATAATCTTTACAATATTGAAAATAAACAATTGGTCCAACTATTAGCCATATAATATTAAATTGTTGGAAAATCAATAGTAAACAAAAAATAAACCAATAAAATGTGGATTTTTTAAATATACAGAAATATATTACAAAATTAATATTAATTAATATACCAAAAACTCCTTTAACAATTAACCATTCACTTATATTAAGAGATGAATTACAAGGATCATCTTTATCTGACTGAGCTACTAGAAGATCTATGATTGGAAAAATTATAACACTAATAAATACTAAACTATAAAAAATAGAATCAAAAATTTCGTAACAAGTTTCTTTTCTCATTAAAAAAATATAATATAATAATTAATTATTATATTATTAATAATTTCAATTTTAAATTTTATTTTTAAAAGTAGCATTTATACTATAATTTCTTTGTCCTTCATAATAAAAAATATATTTATTTCCTAAAATTAAATCTTCTGGTTTATAAGAATTAAAATAAATATTTGTTAAATTACTTATACTATCATAACTATTAATAATATTATTATCTTGATACCATCCTATATAATAGGATAATCCTTTATTACTATCATATTTATGTAAAGTAGTTTCTTTGTTATCTATTGACGACCATTGACATATTGTTTCTGTACACTTTTTAGTTTCAGCAATATTATATAAATCTAATTTTTGAATTAAGATTGCAACTAAACTATTTTTAGATGCTTGTAAATTAGAATCTTTTACAAATAATAGAGGAATTACTTTTCCAGATCTTAAAAGTGGAGCAAAACTAAAAGTATCAATACTTTTAATATTTTCCAAAGGAGATAAATATATATAAACACCTCGTTCAAAAGGTTTAGTACTTGGTGCAAATGTTACTACTTTTTTTGGTGGTTTTGTATAAGGTGGACAATTACTAGTTATATCAGGTAATTTTTTCTTTAATAAACTCATAATTAAAGGTGAAATATATTCACTTAAAAATTGATTTTTTACTTTATCTGTAACCAAATTTGATAATGATTTTTTTACACTGTTTAAAACAGAACCAATAACCGGTGTTTTTTCATCTATTGAAGAACCAGCAAATACCAATTTTAAAATTTCAAAATTAAAATTTATTTTACCATTATCTAAATCATATATCTGTTCTTCATATAAAATCATACTTGGTATACTAAGTAAAGTATCTATTTTAACTTCTAAAATAAGTTCTGGAAAATTAGCTTCTAATTTATTTTCTGAAGGACGATCTTTATCATCACAAGGAATAGTATACACTGGTTGATAAACCCATGCTTTACCACCAGTGTGTTTCAAATTCAATGTTGTAGTAAATCCGATATTATGTATTTTTCCAACACAGTCATTTTTAGTAAGTTTTAAAGTAAATTTATTAAGACCAGAAACAGTACCCAATGAAAAACCTCCTCCTAAACCACCACATGTACGAAATGATTTACTACATGTACTATCTAAGACATATGATTTATAACCATCTTTACATTTCTCGTAACATGAACCTCCGGTAAGATCCATACCTTCTGGACAACGTTTTGCAACATCTTCTTTTTCATCTTTATCTGGTTGACAAATACAACATCCAAAATTATGATAACCATCACGACATTTAGGATAACAAAGTCCAGTAGTCTTAAAATATTCATCTCCATCTTTACATTGCATCTCAGAACTTTTCGTTGAGAGAGACCAGCCTTTCTTCTTGCATATAGAAGCAGCACCTACTCCAACTGCATCGTAACCACTTGGGCAAACTACTTTTGGTATATAACCAACACCACGTCCATAAGAATCTTTAACACAATTAGAACCATCATCTCTAAAACCACTTTTACAAGGTGCAATTTTTGACAAATCTACTTTTTTACGAATATAGGTATTTGTTGGATCCGGAATACATGTTGAAGCGCATGTATATTTTAAAGTTTCATTATTGATATAAGAACTTAGATCGAAAGGATCTAATTTATTATCATTTATATAGTTAAGTATTTTTTTGTGTAATTCTTCTGAATTTGTATTTAAAATATCTGTAATACTCATATTTATTAAATTAAAATATTGAAAATTAAAAAAAAAATAAAAAAATATTTTTTTATTTTAAAAATGATTGGTAAATATTCATTAAGTAATTTATTTGAAGCATATAATCGTAAAAAAGATATTATAAATGCTTACGTTAGAGGTGATGTCATTGAAAATTATAATGAAGGAGACAAGATTTTAGGTCTAGAAATGTCTGCTTTTCTAATTTTATTTATTATTTCTTTAGCAATTTGGATAATTGCTTTAGTATTACTTATTAAGTATTGGAAAGTTATTCCTGACTGGGCTAAAGTACTAGGAGTTATAGGTATTATTTCAACTATAGGTGGACCTATTATGACTATTATTGTAGTTTTAATAGCCAAAAATATGAAATAAATTTAGATTTAAAAACTAATATATTTATATAAAAATGTATATTGAAGGACATTCTGATTCGGAACATGAAGGTGATACAACACTTCTAATCAACAATTATATTGCTGATTCAAAACATAGATATAATTTAGAACATAATATTGAATTTGGAAATGTAGATGATAAAGTACCAAATAAAGTAATTAAAAAAGTTTCTCAAAATGGTGTTAAAATTACTGATAAAAATGTTGAAAAAAAAGAGGATTATAAATTAAATTCTGTTATTAAAGTTGAACCAGAAATTGAAATTAAAATAAACGAACAAGATATTAAAATCTTAGATGATGATGATGACGATGAAGAAGAGGAAGAAGATGATGACGATGATTAATTTTTTATAATTTTTTTATAATTATAAAAATCAAATACTAGCAGGATGAATTATCTCAAAATTTGGAAACTCTTTTTTAGTTAATATTAAAACCATAAAAATTATTAATATTATTATTATGAATATAAATATATAATTTATCATTTATTTTATTTCGATAAAATAAATTTATTCTTTTTTAATTTCTTGATTTTGATTATCTTCTTCTTTTTTAATTTCTTGATTTTGATTATCTTCTTCTTTTTTAACAGCTCTGTTTTTTCTATATCTTTTATATAGATAAAAAGAAGATAAAACACTAGCTCCTAGTGCAAACGTAGTTCCAACATAAAAAAGAACTTTTCTAGTATCAAAGTTAGATGAAAGCATTTTTATTATAAAATAATTATATTTTTAAATATGTTTATGTAAATTTCTTAATCTCATTTGTTGAAAATTATTTTGATTAATTTTTAATATTGCTGGAGCAATTGATTCCCATGGTTCTATTCTAATAGCATCCTTTTTCAAAATTTTTTGAATATTACGTGAAAGAAATTTTTTATGAACTACAATATGACCAACATATTCAGTAAACCAATCATCATCCATATTTAAAAACCCATCTTTGCCAGGTTCTTCATTATCATAATATCCCCATGAATTCTCTACTTCCCAATTAACAGTAGAATGATTATGTCCTATATTAACACCTACAATAGTCATTGCATGTGATGTTTCCTGATTTTTAAACAAAAATCTTTCAGATTTAGTCATTTTTTCATTCTTGCCAAAAATTACGTCATTGTTAAAAACTTTATCATTTAAACAAGAATATAATGGGTGAAAACTTTTACCAACATCAGCAGCAAACCATACAGGCATGCCGGCTATAACAGAATTTTTTGCATATTTTTTAAGTTCATCTATTGGTAAATTAATAGTTTCACATAAATTTCCTTCGATTACGTTATTTGTAAAATTAATAGAATATTTTTGATAATAATGATATTTTTTATCAGGAATATGTGTTAAAACAACAAAATCATTCATATCTAAACCTGGAATAACCATATCTTTGAAATTATGAGGTGATAATTTTTGTATGATATTTGTTTCTCCAGCTTCATTCACATAGCTCCAATCAAAAGTTTTAGGAGGTTCTCCTAAAAACTTAACAAGTGTATTATAAATACGTTGAAGAGTATCACTTTGAATTTTTTCAATTATTTTCAAAATATTTTTATTTTTCCTATCTTTTTTCATAATCTTATAAATCTGATTTGCAGTTGATTGTAAAATATCCATTAAAATCTCATTCATATCAGTCGAATATTCGGATTGACAAGTTTCTGGCATAGCAGTTTTCGGAATTAATCCATATTTTGTAACTAAATTAGCAAAATTATTCCAATAACCACCGTCTGACATGAATTTTTCAGATTCTACAAGATATTTAAATAAGTTATCATTCTCAAAATCATCACTCTCTATATTATTATCAAAATAATTCGTAATTCCCTGCAAAAATGAATTAGATCTTTCAAATTTATCCCAAAAAAATAAATAAGTTTCTGAAAATTCAAAATTTTCTAAATCAAGAGCCTTAATAACATGATGTCGAAAAACATTTAAGCCTGAGAAAATCCAACATCTACCACTCATTCCTTGATTAGTTGCCTTTAAATTTTTCTTCTTAATACTATTTAGAAATACATGACTAACTTTAGTTGCTTCAGCATGATCAGTAGTTGCATAGAAAGAACCAACATTAGTTATTGTATTTTTAGCTAATAAGTTAATATCTTCTTTACGAAAATCTTCAGAACATTTTTTGATAAAATCTGCATCAAGAGAAATAATATTTGTTGAAAAACTATCAATTTTTGTTTTTTTAAAACTTACTTTTTCTAATAATTTAGATTCACTTTTTCTTTTCATTTTAATTATATTTTATATTTATATGTTTAAATATAAAATTAATTTTTAAGGACAAACTTATTTATTAAAGCTATAATCAAGGGAAATGGTACAACAAAAAAACACCACATACTAGCTACACCACAAGAATAAACTAATGCTGAAATAATTAAAGTTCCTATAATATAAATTAATGATATAATACTAATATTGAATGGTCTAACAAGTAGTAAAATTAAAAGGGATATAACTATACAATAAAAAATACCCGAATATTTAATATCATTCCACCACTTTAAATTAAGATGTGAACATTTTTTACTTGGTTTAGTGCAACTATATTCTGATTGTTTATTTAAGTTAATCATCATAAATGATATATAAATTATAATTATAACACTAGCAACTATTTTTGATATATTATTTATTTGACTTTTTTTATCTTCACCGACCATAAAAACAATAAATAAAACAATTGGTTGCATAATATTAAAAAATAGGGCCATTTTTGTACCTAATTTATTTTCTTTACCACATTCTTGATCTTTCCAAATAAAATATTCACTAATTTGCATCATCAAAACCCATTGCCAAAAAATACAAATAGCTCGAATAGTTCTATTTGGAAAAACAAAGAAAACTATAATATTTATAATAGTTCCTAATATAAAACTCGCTAAAGAGGCATTCTTACTCCAACACATTTTTATATTCTTTATTATAATTATTATTTAATAAAAAAAATCTTTTCTATAATAAAAAAAATGAATAAACACGCTTGTTCATTATTAAGAGGAAATGAAATATTTCGTCATAATTTTGGTCAAAATGGAAGACCTGGATACATTGATGTTCAAAAACCATATACTGCAATTTTTTCTTGTAGTGATTCTAGAGTTCCATCTGAGAAAATTTTTAATTTAGGAAAAGGTCAACTATTTGTTATTAGAGAAGCTGGACACGTTTTGTCATTTAATAGTATTGCAAGCTTAGAATATGCTGTTAAAGTAGTAGGTGTAAAACAATTAATTATTATGGGTCATACAGAATGTGGTGCTATTAAAGCTGCTTTATCTGGAAAAGATCTTGGATCATATTCATTAAATATGTTAGCTCAAAAAATTCGTGAAAATATTAAACATTCTAAAAATATTGATTATTTAAATGAAAATTCAACAGATGATTTAACTTTATTCAATTCAGAAGTTACACTTATTAACTTAATTCGAAATTCTGAAATTATTCGTGAAAAATATGAAAGTGGAAAATTAAGTGTTTATTATGGTATATATAATATTAGAAATGGAAAAGTAAATTTATTTGATTTGAACTAATTATTTTCAGATTTTTTAGAATAATTCTAAAAAATTTAATGTTAACACAAAACTATAGAACAAAATTGTATAAAAAGATAAAAAATAATATATCTATTATAGAAATAGTTATAGTTAATATAATTAAAGTTCTTAATGAACAACATCTTTCTATCATTTTAACTTATTAAACTTATTGTACTTATTAATTTTTAAACTTCTGAAAATCAATTTTAATTAAAATATTTTATAAAATTCTTTATTTCTAAATCTTGTCGAATTCCAATATTAAAATCTACTTCCTTAATTTCATAATCAATTTCTTTTTTACCTATTTTAAGTATTTTATCTTTTTCAGTTTTTTCTTTTATTTCATTTTCAACTCTTTCTAACTTTTTATCAACTATTTTTTCTAATCTTGTTTTTTTAACATTAACTAATATTTTAAATAAAATAATACAGAAATAATTTAATATATATGCTAAAGTTATAATATATTCTTCTGAAATTCTAATATTTGTCATATCTTTAACATATTTTTTAATTTTTACTAAACTAAAATTTTTTCCAAATTTCTCATTCTTCTCATTTTTCTCTAATTTTTCAACTTTTTTTATTTCTTTTTCAAAAGTTGAAAATAAATTATTTTTACTTTTTTGAAATAAAATATTTAAACTCATATTCATATTTAAATTACTTAAAATATTTTTTGTCGAAAAAAATTCAATCGAAAATATAGAATATTTTATAAGTTGGTTACATAATTCAGAAAGTAATTTATTTATTTTATGAATAACTTTTTTATGAAGACTAAATTTATGATACTTTAATTTAAATAAATTATTAATATCACTGTCTAACATAATATTTCCATCTTTAGTACCTGGTGTAAATTTAACACTTTTATTTTTTTTAGATTTTTTTGGAGATACTTTTTGTGATTTACTTGGTTTTTTATTTAATTTGCTAGTTTTTAAAATTCCTACAATTTTTTTATCTTCTATATTACTTTTCACTTTTATATTAGAAGATTTTCTTTTCATTTATTATAAATAAAGAAAACAATTTAAAAATATATTTTGTATTAATTATAATATAAAAAGAAAAATTAAAGATGACTGAAGGAATTGAATTTATAATAACGGAAGATTCAAAATTTGAAAATACATATCAAAAATGTAAAAAAATGGTTAATTATATTTGTAAATATAATAGATTTAGTGAAAATTGTTTTAAATTATATCAAAATTGCGAAAAATTTAAAGAAATTAATGAACTTAAAGAATAATAAAATGGAAAATATTATTAAAGAATTAACAGAAATTGAGATTTGTCAAGAAGAAATTCATAAAATAGAAGCATTAAATGAAACTTTAAAACAAATATCACATGAAGTACAAAAACAAAATGAAGAGCACTTAAAAACCATTACAAATATTTTTAATGATAAATTGAAAAGTAATCCTAATTATATTAAAGTTGTGGATAGTTTTATACAAAAATATGTAAGAGAAGAATTACAAGAAAATGCAAAAGAAGAATTATTTTTAATTTTAACAGGTGAGGTTTTAAGTATTTTTAAAGGTATTACACAAACTAAATTTATTTAAATTTATTTAAATTTTTAAACTAAAATTTTTAGTTTAAAAATATTTTTTTAATATTTAACATTTAAATTAATTTCTAAATTATTTACAGAAAGTACTCTAGAAGAAGATATAACAACATCAAAATATTCACTTTCTAACTTCTTATCATATTTGATAATTTTTATTATATCTTTTTCACACTCTTCTTTAGAGTTATATAGCTTAAATATATCAACAATAATTTGTATATCAAATTGCATAATTCCTTTTTTAGAATAAAATCCCATATTTTCTATAATTTTTTTAATAACATTTTGACAAAATTGATCTATAATTTTAGGTCTAACTAAAAGAGCGCTTTCCCTATAAAAATTAGAATAATTAAAATTATCATTGATACAAAAATCAATTTTAAACAATTTATATTTTACATCATTTAACCATTCATTTTGAGTTAAAGATATATCAAAATTTTCAGTTATCAAAAGTAAATTTGTTGAATATCCATCAATAATTTTTTCTAAATTTTTAACTGTGTTATGATCAAATTCTTGATCTAAATTAAAAAGTTGTAAACAAAAATCATTATTTATAATAATATTTTTATCTAAAATATTTACATTTTCAATATAATCTTTGATTTTTTCAATTAAAGGATTTTTATTATTACATTCTAAAATTGTAATAAATTCAACTTTTTCAAGATTTTTTGTTTTATTAATGAATTTCATAAAAGAATCTAATTCATAACCCGAACCTAAAAAATTACGAGCACTTTCTAAAATTGTATTATAATTTATAACAAGACTCATTACTAGTATAATTAGTAAAATAATTAAATTTAAATTCAATTTTAAAAAAATGAAATTTAAAATAAATTACATTATATAAATATACAAATAAAAATTAAAAGAATAACTTTTTCAAAAGATACTAAACTATTTGACGGACCTTCATTTCAAACAATTTTATATTATAATATAGTAATTGATTTTTTAAAAGGTAATATTTCTTCAACAGAAGAAATTATGAAAATAACTAAAGATTTAGATTTAATTTTGTATTTTTTGGAAGAATTAGAAATATCCAAATATAAATTAATAGAAAAGAAACAATTAGGAAAAAATAGAAAGAATTTTCATTTTTTAAAAGAATTCATTGATTCTATACCAATTATTCGAACTGGTGGAACAGGTTTTTCAAAATTGATAAAAACTACACATTTATCAAATATTGATAAACTTATTAAATTATTAAATGATACAGAAGAAAAGATATTTATTGAAAGTATAACAATTGGAATAAGCTAATTTAACTAACTTAGTTAAATTAATTAAAATAATTAAAGTTAAGCATATGGTGGTGTATTTTCATCTTTCATAGGTACTATCTTATCTTTAGTACTGCCAAAACCTGCTCCATCGGGAGAACAAAAATTCCAAAATCCATTGTCATTTGCTCCAAAAATTGATGTATATGTAAACATATCTGATATATGATCAGAACATGTCATATTATAATCCCATTTTACTTTTTTAGGATCCCAATTAACTGGCGTAATACATTTTTTCGCTTTTTTATCATTGTTTACATCAAATGGATCTCTTAATGAATATCTAGAATAAGCTTCTTTCATCCAATTTTTTACAAAATCATTATCAGTTCTCCAAAAAACTCTTTCACCCTTTTTTAATTCTTCTTCAGTTCCAATTCTTATATATTCAGAATAATCTCTATCTTTGACACCTTCTGGTAGATTTTTTAAATCTAAGATTTCTACTTGCCAAAATCCATTTCCATTTGAGGATTGAATTAATTGTATAGAATCATATCCTAAACAAACTCCCATAGTTGTCATTGCTTCATCAAATCCACCTTGTGCAGCAAATCTTCCTGCTCTATAAGAATTGAGATAATCAATACCTCCATCTTTATTGAGTATTTTTTCAAATCTCGCTCCATCAATACACTTATTATTAATACTAAAAAGTCTAGAATTATTATAAACATTATCAATATTAAATTTATCATCTTTTTTATAATATTTTGAAATATCTGGATTTTCTTCGATTATTTTATTATATGCATCTTTATTTTCTTTTGTTAAAGGATTTTTTACGATAGTTTGATCATTACACCATGTAAACCAATTATTACCGTCAAAATGATTTAAATCATTCATGCCATTAGGATATGTAGCATAAGATCCATTAACTCCTTGAGCCCCCGGATAACAAAAATTAAATTCTACTTTTTTATTCTTAACAGAATCCCAGACTTTAACAGGTGATTGTCTGCAAATTCCTTGTTTAAACCCAATTAATCCTGATATAATATCATATGGATCAGCTGAACCATACCAGTTAATTAATTTTTGTTTATTTTCTGGTGTTTTCGCCATTTCTTGTGCTAATAGAAAAGCACCATCGCACTTATTACGAGCGCGAAAACTTTTTCCAACGTTAAAAAATAAACCAGAACCCGGCCATCCATCTAACCAAGTAATAGCACCAGAAATTGGCATACCAGGTTCATCAGCTGCGGTAACTTCGATATACCCATTATCTGGTGCTCCTCCTTGGTACCATTTTTTTGGATAATTCCATTCAGAACTAAATTCTTCTATAGCTCCAGGAAGAACCATTGGAATTCTATATGTTCTATTATTATCTTCAATATACCTTAATTTTGGTAGTTCAGTATTATAAACCATACGAAAAATAGCTCTTTGATACATAAACATAGGTCCTGGTCCATTCCAATTTGTCCACATAGCTGCTCCCGGTAAACTAGCTGTAATTTCTGAAGGATCTAGAGTACTATCTGAAAGTATCCATGGTTTCCAATTATCTTCTTTTGGACTATTCCAATCAAAATTTTCCCAATCATTATCTATAAAATGTTTAAAAGAATAAATATAACCTTGGGGAGTATAAGGTAGTTTAGGATACTTGTCACCACAACCAGGTAAAGGTTGCCAACAATGTTTATCAGGATTTTTCATCATTATAGTATTTTTATTTTTATCTTTTACCTCATAACCTATCATACAACTTTCTTTTCCATCATTTTTTATACATTTTGTTCCACAACATATTTCTCCTTCTTTACAGTTAGTTCCACAATAAAAACCAAAGCGTTTATTAAATGAACTACTACAATTATAGTAAAACCATAAGGAATTATAAAATAAGGCGATCTCTATATAATTCATTTTTTCTAAAGATTCTTGAGCAGTAGGATATACTGCTAGTAAATATTTTAAAGTATCTTGATGCTTTTCTTTATAAAAATTATTATCTCTTGCTAAATTAGTATTATCTGGCAACATATAATTTGTTAAAGGATTGCCTGTTGGTTCTGGGTTTTTTGTTGGATTTATTGTTTGAACATTATTCTTACGAAAACTAAGAACTAATAAAGTAATAAATAACGCGAAAAATACTATTCCTAAAATTATAATTACGATTACATACTTATTAGTTTTTAAATTTTTAACTGAATTGGCCATTTTTATTATTATAGAATTTTTTTTTTTTAATTTTTCTATAATAATAAAATGCCAAGTAAACAAAATAATTTTAATAAATATATTTTATGGATAATAGGTGTGATAGCACTTATTATTATTATTACTACTTGTGTTATTTTGTTCAGAAGAAAAAATAACACAACTAGTAGTAATAAATTAAAATCTAGTTTTGTGGAAAAATTAAATCTATCTAAAGATGGAGATTTTTATCAAAAATACTATCAACAGACTTTAAAGTATTTAATACAAGTCTATCCTACTGCTGAAGATACGTTAAAATCTTTAAGTCCGATAGAACTAGGAAAATTTTATAATTCCTTATGGTTTTATTATAATTGTGCTTCTAAATATGGTCCTAAAGATGTTGTTCTTCCGTTTTATGACCATAAAAAAAATAAATGGATTTTAAATAAAGTAAAAGTATGTTGGAATGAATTACCGGATTGTGGAAATAAATTTCCTAAACTACCTTATACACCCCAAGGTTATATTTATTCTTTTAAACATTGGTTAGAAGAAAATTGGACTCCTTGGATTTTATCAGATAGTACTATAGATCCAAGTGAAATAACAGGAAGTTTTCCCGGGCAAACATTTACCAATTCTTATAATGGTCCTGCACCAGTTTGGATGTATCAAAGAGCAATTTTTCGTATGGTATACAACACTAAACAACCAATATATAATAATTTAGGTAAAAGACTTCCTGAATTACTTCCAGGTGCTATAGGAGAATGGAAATCTGAATGGAATTATCCTGAAAATTGGTATCTTGGTGTACCAGATCATGGTTATATTGAAGTTACATGTGCTTCTGAACCAGGTATGGCGGCAAGTCCACCTCTTTTATGGATAGATGGATGGCCAGGATCCGGTTTATTTTTTAACGTTGGAAAAAGTTTTCGCGCTCGTAATAAGTGTGATGGTGCTTTTCTTTTAGCACAAGAAATGACTAAAACTGATGAGGGAAAGGCTAAATTACGAGAATTTTATGGTTCGGATGATCCTTACGAAGTTATAAAAAATTTAATATATCCTTTTAGTCCTCATTATGAAAAAGATATAAATAATACTAAACCTACATTTGCAAATATTAAAGCTTCGCAAATTTGGGATAGTAAAAATAATAAAAAAATTGACTGTTTATTCCGTTTAAATAGTCAATTTAATCCAGGTGAATTACCACAAACGCCACTTGCTGAAGAAGGTATAGTTGGAAGATGGCCAAATAGCACAGATTTCGGATTTTGGAACCCTAAATTTCAACTTTCATCAGCTGCTTATACACAATGGTGTAAATCAGCAGCTTATCCTAATGGTATACCCGATAAATGTATTGATGATCTTCGTTTAGGAAGAGTTTATGAAGCAGACCGTATGGCGAATACTACACTTTTTGATGAAGCTGTGTTCTTTTTAGGAATATGTTTAGGATATGATACTGTACAATTAATGCAGTCTTCAAATGGGGCTGATTTCTGGCAATATGAAATATTAGTTTTATATGACTATCCAGAAGAAGTAAAAAATAAAGATTATTCTGCTTTTATAGAAAAGGATAATGAAGGAGGATATCCAGATTGTCCTACTTATAATAAAAATGATGGTTCACAAGAAGGTGGAGTAAAATATCGTTTAGATTTTACAACTAAATACATGGATAATTGTAAAAAATATTTTAGTTTAAGAGATCCTTTTGATGTGAATAACAATGATAAATCTAAACCTATAGAATTCGGTGAACCTTGGACACCAACACATGAATATAATATTACAGCAAAAAATCATATAAGTGATATGTTTACTGGTATGCCAATTATTGGACAAGATTTTGATCAATGTAAAAAAGATTCTAAAGTAATAAATAATACTACATTTAACCGTGGTAATATAGGACCATTTTTTACCAATATGTAAATATTCTTATTACTCAGTTAGGTAATAAGAAAAATATTTTAATTATTTCTTTAAATATAAAATAAAATAACGTATACTTAAAAAAAAAATAAAAAATTATAATAATAATAAACATGGAAACTTTAAAAAATATTTTAACAAAACTTAAAGAACTCGGATGTTCTGGTATTAAAATATCATTTGAAGATGAAGGGGCATTATTAAATGAAATAATTAGTATGCGATATTTAACTACTGCGGTAGATTTAGATTTATCTATAAAAATTGGAGGTTGTGAAGCAAAACGTGATATTGTAGATTGTATAAGTGTTAATTGTGATAGTATTGTTTCACCAATGGTTGAAAGTAAATTCTCTTTAAATAAATTTTTAAAATCTTTACAAAGTTACAACTATAATAATAAAAAAGGTTTTAATTTGGAAACCATTCAATCATATAAAAATTTAAATGAAATGTCAGAATTATTTGA
>JACCDO010804180.1_pt1 | contig 15530 bp, 15 predicted proteins | sample 7446101 | NCBI WGS metagenome assembly JACCDO01 (sample SAMN15323440, study PRJNA562643) | freshwater metagenome | isolation source: river surface water | place: USA:Blue River Watershed | collected 2017-08-16
CAACTGCTTTTTTACCACCTTTTACTGAAAGTGTTCCAACTTCAACTGCTTTTTTACCACCTTTTACTGAAAGTGTTCCAACTTCAACTGCTTTTTTACCACCTTTTTTACCGCCTTTTACTGAAAGTGTACCAACTTCAACTGCTTTTTTACCACCTTTTACTGAAAGTGTAGAAACTTCAACTAGTTTAGAAATAATTCCACAATTTAATTCATCTAATAATACATATATAATTAATAATGCAGCTAATTTATTATGGTTAATTAAATCATCTAATTTTACATCAAATTCTACATTAAAAACAATTAAATTAAATAATGATATCAATATGAATAACATATTAATTGATAATTCTAATTTAGATTTAGCATATATTATATTTGATGGTAATAATAAAAAAATTTCTAATTTAAATTTATCTACAAATTTAATAAATAATATTGATAATAATTCTATATTTAAAAATACTACTTTTGAAAATTATAATTGTAATTATTTAATTAATATAAATAATGGAACAATTACTGATTGTAAATTTAAAAATGCATTATGTACAAAATCTGCTTTAGTTTTTAAAAATTTTAATACTATTACTAAATGTAATTTTAGTAATATTAAAATAATCACAAATACAGATTATTCTGGTGGTATTGTAGTAGATAATAATGATGGAATTATTAGCTATTGTAATATTAAAAATATGATAATTAATTTTACTACAACTACTGAGATTACATCTTATAGTGGTGGAATATGTGGAAGATTTCTAAATGGAACAATTACTTCATGTTCTGTTGATAATCTTAATACCAATTATAGCATTAATAGACAAACAATATTAGGTGGAATATGTGGTTTTTGTGTTAATGGAACAATTGAAAAATGTAATATAAATATAATAAATGCTTCTCTTATTAATAATTGTGGTATAATAATTGGTGAATATTTATATAATAATATAGAAAATTCAGCTACTTATATTAATTGTATTACATTTAGAACAATGCAAGGTAATAGAGAAGACAGTGAAGTTGACTTGAAATATGATAGAGAAATAGAAAATAGTAAGAAACAAATTGAAAAACAAAGAATTGAGAGTGAAAAACAAAGAATCGAAAGTGAAAATAATAGATCTGAAGAACAAAATTCACAAGGTAGACCAACAACAACTAGACCAACAACAACTACACAAAGAACAACACCATCGACAACGTATAGAGTTAAAACATCTACAATAAAATTAATTAAATATATGACACAAATATCACCAAATTTAATTATAAAGAATATTTATAAATACAATAGTGAAAATAAAATTTCTAAATGGGATTACGATGGAGTTACATTTGATGATACAAATTGTTCTATGGAATTACCTAAAATAAATATGAAAAAATCTATAAATTCTAAAGATGTTGATAAAATAGTTGATAATGTTAAAAATGCAATTAAACAATATGCATTATTAGATGTTGCTGTGAATACAAAAATAGTTGATAATACATTATATGTTGAAATTAATGATGCGTCAGTAACAACTAGTTCTATTACTACTAGTAGTAGTGGTAGTGTTGAATATTTTGAAGTATCTTTAGATAACATTACATCAGTTGTTTATACAAATAATACATCTGATTCAGTCGCTGTATTAGATGCACTTAACCAAACATCAAGTGATCCATCTGATTTAATTACTACAACATCATCATCTACAACTATGTTTACCACCTCTAGTGAGCCAGAAACTACTACCACTCCCACTACTACTACTAATATGCCAACAACTACCACTACTAATATGCCAACAACTACTACTAATATGCCAACAACTACCACTACTGTTCCAACAACTACCACTACTGTTCCAACAACTACCACTACTGTTCCAACAACTACCACTACTATTCCCACAACTACCACTACTATTCCCACAACTACTACTACTGTTCCAACAACTACTACTACTGTTCCAACAACTACAACTAATATGCCAATATCTACCACTACTAATATGCCAACAACTACTGCTAATATGCCAATATCTACTACAACTCCATTTAATGAACAAGAAACAACTAGTTCTTTAGTACCTTCTCCAACTACATCATCATCTGGAAGATTTAGTATGACAATGACATTTAATCAATATCTATTTATTCTAATTATAGTAATTTTATTTATATTATTAATATTAAAAAATTTTAAAATTATATAAATTAATCATTATTAGAATTTTGGTTAATAATCAGATGAATTAGGAGGTGGAGGTGGTGGATATGGCGGCTGGTCTTTATCATTTTCAAATACTGAATTAATACTATTTATACTCTCAGTTCTAGATAATGGTATAACAGGAGGTCTATTTTTTAATTCTTCTAATCTTAATTCTTCCATTTTATATAATAAAGCTTTTTGTTCTTTTACTTGAGCTATTTCTTCTTCTTCTTTATTGATTATAAATTGAAATGAATCTAATCCTAGTTTTCTTTCATTCTCAATCTCTGCTTTATTTTTAGTTTCATTTGATTCATCTTTTTTAATTGCAAATGTAAATGAATCAAGTGCTAGTTGTTTTTTATTTTCCATTTCTTCAATCATTTTAGTTTCTATATCATCATTATCATAAATGCTTGCTGCTAAATAATGCATGTAATTATTATCAGTCATATTTAATTCAGTATTAGATATATTTTCAGAATGTTGGATATTTTGTCTAATTTCTGGTGATAAGGTTTTAATAGAACGTGATTTCATATAATTATTAAAATTTTTTTCAATAAAATAACCATCTTCATCCATTGTTAATTGACTATTACTGACATTACAATTTTTAATTATATTATTCAATTCTAAGTTTGAACTATCAGTATCAGTATTATTTTTTGCTATTAATTCTAATCTAGATTGCAAATCTAATTGTAAATCAGATTGCAAATCAGATTGTAAATCTAAATTTTTTTTTTTTTCAAATGGTAAAATAATTGATATATTATCTCTATTTATTGGTTCTTTTTTAGTTTTATTAATATTAATATTAATATTATCAATTATTTTCATATTATCATTTAAAAATTCTTTATCCATCCAATTTCTAATTTGACTAGTGCTTTGAAAATAATGACATATACTTTCAAAACATCCAGGATTATTTTCTTTAATAAAATTTTGAATATGTTTAAAAAAATTATGAATTTTAGGTTCAGATGAATATTCATCTTTAATAATATAATGATAATTTTTTGCATATTCCATTACATATTCTGTTATTAAATGAACTGCTTTATCTTTATCTTCAATTAAATCGTAATATTCTCTTATACTATAAAATTTATCAATATAATCTCTTTTTCTTTTACCAAATTCTCTTTTTAATTCATCATCAGTAAAAAAATCTAATACATAATTTACATTTTCATTATATATAACATTTTTGTCAAATGATATACCTATCCCATAATCTATTAAATAACTAAAATAAGCCTTAACTGCAAAACTAATATCAGATATATCCTCAGTTTCAATTTTGTATTCTAATTTTTGCATTTTAAATTCATATCTTTTATAAACAAAATTTTCTAATTTCGGGCTATGTTTATAAAATTTATAATCAAATATATTTGAATGCATTTTATCTTCTATATTTTTTTCAACCTCTTGTAATGTGTCAAATTTTAAATATACTGGAGCACCACGATTTAAATAAGTTTCTTTACCTTCAGAACCTTGTGTTTTATTTATTGTTTTAGTAAAATTTGCAGATACACCACATAGTTTTCCTTTTAGATTTGCATTTGTTTTTGTAATAGTTGTTTCAACTATTTCTGTATTATAAGTTATTGTCTTAACACCTAATTTTCCTGCTAATAAAAATAACATTTCTCTTTCTTTTTCTACTTTCTTTTTATTATAAATATTATCATTATAATATTGTCCTGCAAATAGATTAATATAGAGTGTATTTACATTTGGAAAATAATTATCATCAAATGTTAGAATATTTGATTTATATTTAATAGTATTTTTATGACGTCTTTTTAATTCTTCAACTGCATTACTAATATTAAAAACAACTATGCCTTTATTTTCAAGTCTTTTAATAATATTTTTATAGATAGATTTAAATAGTCTCTTTTTAAAAAAGGTAGGATTTAAAAACATAACATATTTTTCATTTATTGGTAAACTATTCATTATTAATATAATATAAAAAAATTGATAAATAATCTAATTATTAATTAAGTTTTTAATATAATGCAACCAGATTTATATATAGAAAACTCTGATTTTAACAATTGTCTAATTAATACATTATTATTACATATTTCAGTAGTATGTTATACAATTTTTCACTTTTACGTATTAATTGAAACCAAAGATAATAATTTTATTAATAATAAAGTTATCTATAATAACAAACCTCAACTTACTTTTTTAATTAAAACAAAACTTAAAATGATATTTAATGAACAAATATTATTTCGCGTAATTTTAGTAGAAATTATGTCTCTATTTTTGAGCCATGAATTAATTAAACCTATTTGGAGTTTTATCTTTGCTTTTTACTATTTTAAATATTATAAGCATAACGTGATTATCAGAATTGCTAATTTTATTAATATCTTTGTTATTTCTTATTTTGTTCTGATAAATGTGCCATTTTTGGTATCATTGTTTATCAATTATTATTTAGAATTAATTATGCTTACACTTAATATATTTTTATACAAACATTTTGAAATTAAATTAATTAACACTCCGAAGAAAATTCAATTATCAGCAAATGTTAAAGCTGTTTTAAATAAACATCATGAGGAAGAATTGGCTAGCAAAGAAGAAGTTGAAGCATTATTATCATCAATTAATAAAGATAAAGATAATAAGAAAATGAATTAAATATTATTTTATAAAAAAATTATTATGAAAGGATATTAACCATAGGTTGTAAAATTATTATCATATGCATAGCATTATAAGTGGTTTCAATACCAAAATTAATTTTTCCCATCATATATGGTAGAAGAACTTGTTAATAATTTGTTAAATTCTTTTATTAATTCTTGTTTTGATATTGATTTAGGCCCAACCGTATTATTGAAATCATATTTTATATTTTTTAATTTTTCTACATTATCTTTTATAGTATTATTATTTGTAAATTTAATAAAATAGTGTGATTGAATACTTTTATCATTTATTTCAGTCATTATATTACCTGCATTTACTCCTACTCTACGAAATGATATATCTGGATTATCTTCTTTATTAACAAATTCAAAATTAATAGGGGTTATTTTATCTTCTACTATTCTTTCTATATCTTTTAATTCCCATATTTGAAATACACATGGAACATCATATTCAATATTATTAACTAAAAATGATTTTTCAGGTAAATCTATTTCATAAATTAAATGATAATTAAGTGTAAAATGTTTTTTCATACTATCTTTTTTGAAACTTTTTGGAAGAATAAATGATATAGTTTTTGCAAAAGAACAACTTTTTTTTATAAATTTAATAGCTAAAGAAGCTTGACGTCCAAATGGAGGATTACCTATAATATGAATATTTTTATCTTTTTCATAAGTATATTCTAAAAAATCGCATTTAATTATTTCTTTATTATGAGGTTCAATATCATAAAAAATATAATTATTTGATAATGTTTTAATTCCAGATATAAAAGAACCATTTCCTGCACTCGGTTCAATTATTAAATCATTTTCAGATATTATTACATATTTTTTTATTAAATCTATACAAATTTTAACTACATCTATTTTAGTATAATATTTATCAATTGTATTTCTATTTAATCCCGTTTGTTGTGATACTAATTTTTTCATTATATTATATAGATTTTTAATTTATATTAATTAAAACCTATAAGGTTATAAATAAAAATTGATTGAGAGTTATGATTTATATTTGCATTGCAAATATAAATCATAATTACTCCAATTAACAGTTATAAAACGACACACAAGTGTGTCGTTTTATAAAAATTGAATAATTATTAATATGTATTATATTTATTAATAATTATGTCATTTATTGACTTTCTGAATGATATTATTAAGGCTTATTATATTAATGATACTGAGAAGATTAAAATGATAATGAAGACAAAATATATTCAAGATATGTTGAATATTGGTCATGTTGATATGTATTATCGGTCTAACCTAATTGAAGCTTTTATTAAAAATACTGGAATGGGTATTGCAGATTTATTGATTGATAATACACACAATGAACCTGCTAAACAATTTGTTATTGATTATTGTATTGCAATGTTATTTAAATATAATAAATATGAATCCGCAATGTTAATGACTTTTAAATATTATTATAATATGGGAAAAATATTTAATTATATGCAAGAGGCAAATACTAGTAATGATATACTTAAAATGATTTTTAATAAATATCATAGTGAAATTAATACAATTGAAAATCGTAATTTGATTATGATTTCAATTGGAACTAAAAATAATATTGAATTACTTTCACATATTGAACAATATTATGATATTAGTGATGATGATATTACATCTATTTTAGGTGGAACTATTAATAAAAAAAATATTCACAACTGCCTGAATACAATTAAATACATTTTTGAAAATTATGAGTTTGATTATGATGTTAACTATATGTATAATTTCATCAAGGAATTGCATTTTATGGAATATGATGAAGCAATTTATTATGTTTTAACACAGTTAATTCAAAATAATCATACTAATTATGTTAATGATTTTTTAATGTGTTCTAATATGGAAAATTATTTTTATCCAATTTTTGTAGAATATTTTATTACAACATTCAAAAATTATATTATTCCAAATATTACTAATAATATTCTAAATAAACTTAATATCAACACCGACCCCATTCGCTTACTATAAATAAAGTTTTTTGTATTGAACAACTTTTTTTATTATTATATTATATAAATGGACGTATTTAGGTTTAATAATTTAGATTTAGAAAACATTATTATTTTAAATGATGAATTAAAAAAATTTTCATATGATATTTTTAATACAATGACATTTTTTATTGATGAAGAAATAACTTCAGCTGCAATTACTATTAATTTTATTTATAATAATTATATTTTTGATTTATATAATGATGATGAAATAACTAAATTATCAATTATTAATAAAAAAAATCATAATTATGAGTTTTATTATGAAAATCACGAACAAATATTAATTAATAAATGTGAATTAGAAAATGTAAGTATTGAAGAAATGAATTATTTTATTAAACAACTATTTGAATATATTTTGAATAATTTTTCCTAATAAATTTTTCTCTTATTATTTAATGGAAGAAAAACGTAATTATTGGAAGGAGGAAGAAGAAAGTCTATTAAAAGAATGGGCGGATAAAGCCCAATGTTATGAATTATTACATCATAAGAGTCATATTGTTTATAAAAGACGTCATGCATGGTTTGTTATTCCAGTTATTATTATATCAACAGTTACAGGAACAGCTAATTTCGCTCAAGATAAAATAACTAATGAGAGTGATAAAAATGTATTTGTTATGGTTGTTGGTGGATTTAATATATTTGCTGCCATTATAACTACTATTAGTCAATTTCTTAAAATATCTGAAATGAATGAAGGACATAGAGTTGCATCTTATTCATGGGGTAAATATTATCGTCATATAAGAACAGAATTAGCTAAACATCCATTAGATAGAATTAATCCTACAGATATGTTAGCTATGGCAAAAGAAGAATATGATAGATTATTAGAATTATCTCCAATGATACCTAAACATGTTATTGCAGAATTTAATAAAACATTTCTTAGAAATAATAAGATTGCTAAACCAGAAATATGTGATGTTATTATACCAACAACTGTTTTTAATATGACAAAAGAAGAAAGATTAGACATGATTCTTAAAATAAACCCTCCACCACCTGTTATAATACCAGATACTGAATCTGAAGAAGAAATTATATTACCACCAGAAGAACCTAAACCAGTTGTTAATCCAATGATTGAAAAATTTAAACAATCATTTTATAAAATACACGGTAGATATCCATCAGAAGAAGAAATAAATGCATCATTAGGTAGTATATATAAAGAAGATGATAGAACAATGCCATCATTAACTTTAAATAATAATAATATGAATGATAATGAAGATACGGAAAATGAGGAAGAAGTATAAATAGTATAATATTTTAAAATAAATAATATAAAATATTATAATGGAAAAGAAAGTAATTTATTATTTTAATAATAATAGTGATATAAAAATATATTCATCATATGCAAATTACATTCATTTTGGATATTTTACATTTAATAATAAACAAAAAATGCTATTAAATGATATTGAACCACTTGATACATTTCATGATGAATTATGGTTTGATTTAGGAATATCTACTGAAAAAAATATTAAATGTATAATGGTATTAAAAGGTTTTAAAACATTTGATATTTTATTTAATAATTATGATATTTATTATAAAATATTATGTGATTTTATAAATATTAAAAAAAATATTATTAAAGGAATAGATTTGGATATAGAGAATTGTGCTACAATGGAGAATACTAAAAAATTTATTAATGATTTCAAAAAAGATTTCCCAGATTTATTATTAGTATTATCAACAATTGGATATAGTATGTGTGTTAAAGATATTGATACTATATATAAAGATGAAAAAGAATGGTCTTATACATTATTTAATAAAACACATGAAGGAACATTAATAGATTATTATAATTGTAATTTTAATGAAGATAATTTAACAATGGATAGTTTAAAAGATATAATTGATAATGGTTTTAATATAGAAAAAATAGTTATGGGATGTAATAGTGAATATTTTCAAGATTATGATAATTATTATGAATTAAGATGTATAGCTAAAAAATATCCTAATATCGGAGGAACATTTATTAAATATTTTAACGATAGTCCCTATAAATGGGATTTAAGTGTCTGGTTATGTTTGACATCTAAATAAATAAATAATAATATTATTATGATTAAAATATTATTTGCAAATAATTATAAGATTATTGCAAATGAAGATATTAAAAAAGGCACAGTAATATTAATTGATAAACCAATTTATATTTCAAATAATATAATTGAATTATTATATTTAATGTTAAAAAATAATACAGATAATGATTTAATTAATTTATATCCAAGAAATGATATTAAATTAATAAATGAAAATAATAATCCATATAATATTGATTTATATAAATTAATTAATAAATCTGATAAAATTATGAAAAAGTATTTATTATCAATAAATGAAAAACAATTATATCATTATTATTATAAAATATTATTTAATGCATTTCAAATTAATAATAAAGTATGTATATTAAAAATAGGAGCAATGATGAATCATAGTTGTTCTCCAAATATTATATTTTATGAAAATAATAATAATATGATATTTGAAGCTAATTGTGATATTAAAAAAGGAACAGAATTATGTTATTCTTATTTTAGAAATTGTAAATCAAATATAGACAAACATAAATATTTATTGGACCATTATAATTTTATATGTGAATGTAGATATAAAAATTGATTGGGTGTAATAACTTTCCCAATTAACATTTATCCCTCCACTATATTCGCTTCGCGAATATAGTGAAAGGATAAAAATTGATTATAATAAGATTTGATTAAATAATATTTATTAACTATTATAATGAGTTCAAATTATTCAAACAATGAAGATAATGAAGATAATATTTCTGATGTAGATGATTTAGATGATACTGATTATTTTGAATCATCTTCTGATACTGATTATTTTGATAATTCTGATAATTCTGATTATTCTGATTATGAAGATACAAATGATGATGATAATATTAAAAATGATATTAATAATATAAAATATGGAAAAGAAATTGATCCAAAAGAGGTTATAAATGTAGATTAAAACAATATTTTGGCCATTTTATTATTTTTAATATTATTATTATTTTGAAAGAAATAATAATTATAATTACTTTTTTTATTAATAAATTTTAGGTCTAACATAATATCATCATTATTCTCCATTATATTTAATGCAATAAATGTATCTATATTATCTTCTTTTAATTTATGCAATAATAAAGCAATCATTTTATGAAGATTATTTGAATTATTAGTATAATAATATAAATATCCATCTTTAGTTGAAGTATATTTATTAATATTATTAATAACATTTATATCAATAGAATAATAGCTTATAAAATCAATTATTTTATTATTTTCAACTAATCCAAATATTTTAATATGAGAATTATTAAATCTTTTAATAAATGAATTTTCATCAAATATTTCATAACAATCAAACGTTTTATAATATTTATTATATAAATTTAGACATTCAGTATAATTAATTATGTTAATTAATGTTTTATTACCTTTTATTTTTGGTAATTCAAATTGTTTTTCATCTACAATATTAATATAATTAATATCAATTAATTTTTTTGTATTAATAAATCTAACATAATAATCACAATGAGTTATCTGATTTTGATAATTATGTTCACTTGTGTAAATTGCTTCATAAATATTAATATTATTAAATTCTTTTTAAATTTTATTAATTAATAAAGGGCAATATTTTTTATTTCTTTCACCTTTTTTGACACATAAAAAATCAATCTCAGCAATTAATGATTGTTTACCAAATAATGATATATTTATTTTTTTACCACAAATAAAACCAATTAATTCTTCATTATCATATATGCATACATTTAAACTATCATCATCTAAATACCATTTAATAAAATCTTCAGAATAATTATATTTGAATTTATTATCTTCCACATAATTTTCTGATAAAAATTTTGCAATTATTTTTTCCATTAAATAATAATAAAAAATTTCTTTAAAACCATAAATTTTTATAATATTATATAATGAATAATTTATTAGATTATTCGCATATGATAAATACATATGTTATGAAAACTAATTTTATGGTGTCTGAAGAATATAATTTAGACTATCCATTAAGTTTATTAATAAATCTTGAATGTAAATGTGACCAATATTTATTTTGTTACAGTTCATATGAAATTAAAAAATGCAAATATCATAATATGATAATAAATAATTTACCATTATTTAAAATTATTTTAAATAAAAATATTAAAAAACAATTCAACTTACCAACTGAATGGAATAATTCAAATTTAACATCAGATGATTTTTTTAAATTAATACTTTATATAATAAGTTTTACAGGAGAATCAATTGATTATTTAATGAATACAATTCATATTAAATCAATTATTTCATTAAGTTTATATATTTTAATAATAAATAATCATAATATTGTTAAAAATATGTTATATTTAATTGAACCATTATTGAATAATCTTAAAAATAAATTAAATATTTATTTATCTGAAGATGATAGTATTAATAAATTAAAAGAACTATTTTGTAAATATTATATTGCAAGTCCAAATGAATGTATTGATATTATGCATAAATGGGTCAAAATGTTAGATGAGTTATTAATATAAAAATTGATTTAAATTTTTATGAACAATAAATAATATTATATAATGAGTGTTCATAATATTAATGTTGAAGAAACAACAATGACACCACATGATAAATTAATTCAAATATTATTTAATACGCCGCAAACAGAAGAACTAATTAAAAAAAAACAATGTTTAATGAAATTACGAATTAAAAATTATTATTATCAAAAGCAAAAATATATAAATCATTTTTATAAATTATTAGAAATAAAAGAAAGAAATTATATTAATTATTTATTAAATGATGATATAAAAACTATTTATAATAAAGAAAATATAATTATTACAATAGATGATATGTTATCAGGTGTATTCGAGTAACACATACAAATTAATTATTTTATATTTTTTTCATATGAAATTAGTTGGATTGTGAACTATTTATAGTCCTAATATGCACTAAATAATATTTTTATTTTTTAATAATATTATTTTAAATCATTTTAACGATAAAATTAAAAAAAAAAAAAATTGAAATTTAAAGATTAAAAAGGTATTTTAATTAAGATAATGTACATTTGTAATGTGTGTTGCGTAAATATTAATAATAATAATTTATTTAGTTGTTCTAAATGTGAATATAAGTGTTGTAAAATATGCTGTAAAAAATATTTTTTAACATTATCTGATACGAATTACGAACTAGATTGTATGAATTGTAGAGTTATATTAAATAACTTTGAATTAGTTACAAATTTTGGTATAAAATGGATATTTGGTAAATATACAAAATTTAAAAATAAAATATTATACCAAAAACAGACTAAATTATTAGATAGCACTATTCATGCAGCAAATAGGAAAAAAAAAGAACTTTTAATAATTAAAAAACGATTAGAATTATTAATGCAAAGAAAATGTATTAATAAAGAATTAAACAATTTGAATGTTGAATTAAATAAACTTAAAAGTTATAAGGATGATGAGAATAGTGATGTTGGGAGTGGGGCTAATATCGGGGGTGGGTTTAATATTGGGAGTGGGATTGAGGTTGGGAGTGGGGTTGGACATTCAGATAAAAATAGCAATACATTAGTTGCTATTGAAAGTTCAAGTGGATATGGTAATATTACCATAAGGCGTCTTAGTAGTTTCAGGTGTTCTTATAGTTGTGATGGAGTTTTGGATGAATTTTATAAATGCACTGTGTGTTTGAAGATTACTTGTAGTTTGTGTTATAGTGGTTTGGAAGAGGGACATAATTGTAGCAATACAATTAATATTTACAATATATCAAAGGAATGTCCTTCCTGTAAGGAATATATAACTAAAGATGATGGATGCAATATAATTAAATGCATTAATTGTAATACATCATTTGAATGGAATTCTGGCAATATAAATACTAATTATCAATTTAATAATATTGATAATGATAATGATTTATTTTTGCCAATGTTTAATAAGTTAGATTTATCTTCTTTAAATAATGAAGAAACTGTAATACTGCGTGGTATGTACGATCACATAATTGAATTTATAAAATTTACTAAACAAAAACTTATCAATTTATTAATGCTTACTAATAATAAAATGAAAGATGTTAGAATTAATTATCTTATTAATAAGATAACTGATACTCAATTCAAAAAGCAAATAAATAAAATACTAAAATTTGAGAATTATAAAAAATTTATTATTAGTATCATTATATTAGCTTATGAAAAAGCTATTAATGTTTTTAATAATGGGGAAAATTATTTGGAAAAATTAAATGAAATAATAGTTACTACTAATTTTTTCATAACAAATATAACGAAATATTTAAAATATACAAATAATATTAAAATACACCATTGGTTCAATTTAAATGGTGTTGATGTATTATTGTAATATAAATATTTCGTTTCCATGTATCCATTCATGGCAATCAATATTAAAATATTTATTTAAAAGAGCATATATTTCTTCGATTTGAAATATATAATAATATCTATTTCCCATTACATTTCCTTTATTATCTTTCCAAGGAACCATATTAATTCCATATTCAAACGTAGTATCTAATTTTTTATTATGAGATTGATTTTTAGACCAAATTGATAATAATATTTTCCCATTTGGTTTTAAAACTCGTTTCATTTCTTTTAAACATTCATTTCTTCTTTCTATAGTTGATAAATGATGAAAACTTGCAATACTAATAATAGCATCAAAATAATTATCTGGAAATGGTAAATTAGTCATTTCACATAAAAACACATTTGGTGTTACTTGTTTAGCTAATTCTATAAAATTAGAACAATTATCAACGCCATAAAAAATATAATTAATATTTTTCATATTTCGTCCATTTCCACAACCAATATCTAATATTTTAGATTTTTTTGGAAAAATATTAATAAAATTATCTATCCAATCCCATGATGAATATCTTTTATCCGAAAAATTAGTTGCTATATTTTCATATATTGATTTAACATAATTGTGTTCAAAATCCATTATATATTTTATTATAAAGATTATAATTATTTATTTCAATATTTATATTTTCTTTTATTATATAATATGACTACTATATATATATACACTCCGGATGATTTTATTTATTTTTTAAATAATAATCTCGGTTCAGGAAATTATTATATGCTAGCAAATGATATAAATTTATCTGGATATACTTTAAATCATACTCCATATAATCTAACTAGTACATTAGATGGTAATGGATATACTGTATCAAATATAAATTGTCTCCCAAATTATTTATTCATAAATCTTGGTAGTAATAATATTATTAAAAATATTATTTTTGATAATTGCAATAAAGGTATTGTTGGTACAAATGATGGTATAATTCAATATTGTATTTTTAATAATTTTGCAGCAAATAATTATGGATTATTATCAACTAATAATAGTATAATACAATATTGTAAAATTACTAATTGTAATTTTGTTGAAAATAATATACCACTTATTGCTATAAATAATAATTTAATTCAAAATTGTATATTTGATAGAATTAGTATAACAAATGACCCTAATATTGTTCCTAGTTCTACCAATATGTGTATATTAAGTAAATATAATATAGGAACAATTGATAGATGTGTATTTACTAATATGTCAGTTACAAGTTCAAATACAGCAGCAATTATTGCATTCATTAATGTAGGTACTATTTCTAAATGTAATATAACTGATTTTAATATACAAGGTGGTTCTATAACTAGTTCTTATAGTTCTATTATATGCACTTATTTAGGTTCAAACTCAGTTAGTTATGCTAATTATAAAAATTGTATAATTACAAATTGTTCTATAAATAATGTTAATGGTTATAGTTTAAGAGGTTATGTTAAAAGTGCTATTTTTGGAAGATGTTATTATACTACTAATTCTGTTTCATGTATACAAATTAATGATAGTTCTATATGGTCTAATGCTTTATCTAGAACATACGGTAATTCAACTGCATTACCTAGTAGAAAAAATATATTTTTATCTAATGGAACACAATTACAAGATCCTAATGGAACAATTATTATAGATGATACATTAACTTGTAATTTTATTAATATATCTGATGTATCAGTTATTTTACCACCTTCTATTCCAATTACAACAACAAGCTCTATAATTACAACAACTAGTTCGCAGAACATAACTACTACAACATTACCTACAACTACCACTACGACATTACCTACAACAACTACAACGACATTACCTACAACAACTACCACAACGACATTACCTACAACCACTACCACAACGACATTACCTACAACCACTACCACAACGACATTACCAACAACCACTACGACATTACCAACAACCACTACCACAACGACATTACCTACAACTACCACAACAAAATTACCAACAACCAGTTCGCAGAATATTACTACAACGACATTACCTACAACCACTACCACAACGACATTACCTACAACCACTACCACAACGACATTACCTACAACTACTACCACTACGACATTACC
>JACCDO010582721.1_pt1 | contig 15524 bp, 10 predicted proteins | sample 7446101 | NCBI WGS metagenome assembly JACCDO01 (sample SAMN15323440, study PRJNA562643) | freshwater metagenome | isolation source: river surface water | place: USA:Blue River Watershed | collected 2017-08-16
CGCACTGTAGCATTGCGCTTTGGGGTTGTACTTAGTAAAAATGGAGGTATATTGGCCAAAATATTGCCGATATTCAAGCTTGGTTTAGGTGGCAAGTTAGGCTCGGGAACACAGGGATTCGCATTTGTACATATAGACGACGTGGTTGAATCAATATTATTCGCCATCAATAAAAATACTGTCGATGGTGCCTATAATGTAGTTGGTGATCCTATTGATAACAATGAATTTACCAAGGCGCTTGGAGAGGTATTGAACAGACCAACTATCTTGCCAGTACCTAATTTAGCAATTTTTGGTGACTTCGGCAGTGAGGTTTTATTCGGCGGACAAAAGGTTAGTAATAGTAAGTTAGTGAAAGCGGGATTTAAATTTAAATTTAGCAACGTAAGCGACGCATTGCGTAATATATTGAGTTAATAAGTTGTAATTATTCACATATTCATGAAACATATATCTCTGTTGTCATGTATTTACATCGTTACTAGTACTACATTCGTGATGCTTAATATCCAGTAAAGCATTGTCTTTCACGTTGTAGTCTCTTTAAGTACTGCTGTCGATCATATAGAGATGACGAGGGATTAATTGCAGATGCAGCAACTGGATTATTGACATAACTATCACTAGGTGCTTGATACGTCGAAGAAGGTCTCACAATTGCCGGTGCAACAGGTTTCGCCGTGTTAAACGAAGGTCTATTGGATGGAATGTTAGGATTGGACTCATATTGCATTCGAGGAACAGGCGAGTGATACATTTCCCGAGGTAACCTTATTACATTCTCACTGGCTTTAACGGCTGATTCTAAATCAAATATTTTTTCTGTGGATGCGGTCTTTTTGATAGTACTACTAGTAGCATTACTAGTGTATTGTATACGATCCAGCGATACTGCTTTAACTAATGGTGGGCCATGTGGTACTGTATTAGGAGTAACAGGATGGCCAATGGTAGAGTGAATAGGAGTACTCGCAGTGGCTGTAATTGTGTTATGAGGGACTGTATTATGTGATACTGGATGTGGCACAACGCCTGTCACAGGGTTGGGTACAGGTGTGGGGGCTGGTGCATGGCTTAAATTATACTTTAACGATGCTATAACTTCATCCAATGTCGTGCCGATAATGCGCGAGGTCTTCCCGATACTGTCGTGGACATGATGCACTTCATCAGTCATAAGCGAAAGCTCGGACTTATATGGTAGGCGATGATCACTAGGATCATAACTACTTTGTCTTTCTGCTTTACTAAGTGATTTTACTGATTGCCTATCATTATTTACTCCACCTATCACTTCACTATGAATGTTATCTAGCTCCTCAATACGATGTCCTAGTCCATGTCGAATAGCTTGGATCTTCATCATGGCGTCATATGCGGCTTGATATTCTATGTCTGCAACGCGTTGCATCAAACCAACGTTGGTACTATTATCATGATATACACGTTCAATACTTGATTTCACGACAGTTGGAGCAGTGCCATCTTTGCTGCTACGAGTCTGTTTATGATAACTTGGAGGCAAAACATCGCCTAAATATACAACTTTTTCTTTTTCTCTACTAGGTGACATAACCGGCATCTTCACATTGCTAACACCGCTGCCACTACCGCCACTAACAAGTTTACTATCATCCGATAACACAGATTTTGTATTAGATTTTGTATTTTGACGCTCGACACTCTTTCGATAGTCATCGTTTATATCATCAATAATACTCCTGCTGGGTGCAGTGATACTTCCACCGAGATTATTGGGTGCTACCATAGAAAATAACTCATCATAAGGTGATCGACTAGCTATATCATCTAACATATTAATCAATGTCAATGACTGAGCCTCTAGACGACCTGCTTCTTTCATCAACTCATCACGCTTCTTCTGTTCATCTTCGTTTTCTTTAGTATTATTATACTTTTCATCGTAAAATGTTTTAAAACCAAGCATTTCTGAATTAAGATTATTTGTTATATCATTGATAGAGTCGGCCATTTCACTGATATTGCGACGATTACTGAGGTGAGAAGAGATAAGCGAGTGATGAGATAGAGTTGATGAGTTAACGAACCTGATAGGACTAGCGTCTCTAGCTGGTTTACGGACGATTTGAGGATTATCATCATGCAATTTATGTAATAAATCGTCTAATGCAGCAGTGATATCCTTAGCATTGGCACAATCGGCTTTTGCTTTATCTAGATACTCATTTCCGGTGTTAAAATTATAACGATCTGTTTCCTCTTCCTTCTCCACAACATTTTTATCCGTATTTTTACGACTATCTAGACGCATTTCATTCATTAATAATGCTGAAATAGAGAGTAAGAAAATAAAAATCACGTAAGAAAATGAGTGAGAGAAATACCTTTAAATCCTGTACTACCGAGCGTTTCAACAGAGTTATATGGCGATGGAATAGTTGTTTTTTTATTGCCACTTATAATGTTACGAAATAAATGTTCATCGGCAGATATTCTCATGGAAGTGACAGAATCGCGAATGTCAACTGATCTATTTAAAGATGAATTAAATCTGAATGATTTAACGCCACCAATATCAAAGTCATCATTATCTACATTATTAAATTCGATTTTCTTTTTATTTTTAATTTTTGAAATAATTTCATCATCGTCAAATGAATATAACTTTGGATCTTTACCACCATAGGAATTGCGATTATATGTTCGACTACTATAGAAGTCACTGGCAGATGCTGATAGTGATAGATCATCATCGTCATCACGATTCTTATATCCTTTACCTTAATTATAGAGTGAGTAAATTTGATAATAAACAAGTAAGTGAACGAGTAAGTTGTTAGTTAATTAAAGGGAGCTAGATACTCATACCATCGATTCTACTATCATAATTGCGATTATCATAATTTTTCACTGCACCTCCTCGTGGCTCCATACTTGTCTTGGCTTTGGTATGCGATTCCTTCAACCACCACATCTCATCCACCTCTCCATCCTCTATGCTCTTGAGCCTCTCGCTGCGCGGCATCGGCTTTCCTTCACGGAAACGTTTGATCATTTCAGCAGCCGAACTCATCTTTGTATTACCTCGAACTAACTCTTGTTACCGCTTTTCTTGCTTATTATTACCTCGAATTACCTTGAATTAGCTCGAATGATCTCGTATCTCTTCGTATTTCAATTTTAATTTTTTGAAAAGTACCGGATATTCTTGCCGGTATGAATAAGTGACTTTATGTATGATAAATGAAAGTAACTGTTGGAAATTTCTAAAAGATAAATCACTACTATTTAATAATTGTAAATATAATATCGGAAGCTAATATACAGTTTGAGATGTTATTAGAAGTAATTTTATGATAGAAAATTTGAAAAATAATGATTAAACAATACTTATCGTTACATTTCACATAATTTTGACGTATTTGGTGTAATTAGTTAAATAATTTTGGAGGTGGGTCTGAATATGGCCGGAACCAGGAACTGAAATACCATGGATCTCCATGAAATAAGTGAAAAACTATCACAAATCTCTAGAATTCATCACTCAACGAATTAATTTATGAATTCAGAGTAAACATTCGCGAGAAAATCGCTGTTATCCACCCGAAATGAGCGAAGTGATCTCAATCGATGCTGGAAATGACGCTGAAACGGCAGGAATAACATCGCGTTCGTCAATTTCTGAGCCAAATATATACAAAAATGAGGTAATTTCACTCGTTCGCTCACCCCGATAACTTTCTCTGTTACTCACTCACTAACTCGCTTATTCACTCACGAACTCTATCACTCAATCCTTCACACGTACTCATACTCTATCACTCATTCACTCACCCTATCACAGGTCAGCCAAAAGGATTTGACGAAGAAGTGTTCATTTCAATCAATCAGATCATTAGTCAAGAAAATTTCATTCAATAGTGATTCAAAAAAGGGCAATAATTCTGTGCAGGTACTTTCTTACCCATTCACTTACTTACTTTTGATACTTACTGATCATTCGCTAGGTCAAGCATAGTAGTTATAAGAGAAAGAAAACTCTTATTTCATCTTTATATGCGTCTGATATCACCGATTTCAGTATAGATGCTATTAGAAATGAATTCAACGCGATATGCGACAAGAATGGAGAGAATAACGATGGGAATTGCATGTTTACGTGCATGCCTATGGGATTTTCACGGTATGACCGTTGGCGCACTAAAGTGAAGTCGAAGAGTTTCAAGAAAACTTTAAATCATTTTGAGCAACGAATACTACATATGAAAGAAGCTCTATGCGAATTATTGAAGTCTGTTAATATTAAACGGTATATCATTCACTTGCTGCTCTTAATCGCTGATATGTTTCTCACTCACTCATTGAATTGTAGGGAAATATGCTATGAGCATAGTAAAATATTTAAAGATAGATTAAATGTGTTGATGAAAAAAGTTGAGTCCAATATTCACTACTACGACGATCTAGTTAATGATTGTCGCGAATTAACCTTCCAGATAAATACGGAATTAGATTCACTCATGAGTGTCACAACATTTTACAATGAAATCCAACGTCACAATAGTAAAGACAGTCGAAATTCAAGCTTTATGACATCACCTAATGCAAGCGAAAGCGATACTATTGAAATTAATGAAATAGAAAATGCCGCAGTAACTGTGTCTAAAGCCTTATCATCACACGATTCACTAGACAATAACGATGTGATACAAATCCCAACGCCTGCGCAATGGCAAGGCTTTAAGAGCAACAATAGCGATAAAAGTAATAAAAGTAATAAAAGTAATAAAAGCAATAAAAGTGACTTATCTCAGGCTATTATAGCCAGTGGTATCTTAAATTCGGTTGAAATCCCTCGTACAAGAGGAGGTTCGCCATCCCACGCAGGAAATATTTCTGTCGTCAATAATGTGAACCGCAATGGCATCGAGAGTGCTTCCGAGATCTCTCATGACAAGGATAGCAAGGATGCCATGATCACATCAATGCTAAGTGTTCTGTATGATGATGTTCAGTTAGTAGATGTGGCATTAAATGTAAGAAAATTTTTAAAAGTGAAGAATAAAGTGAATGAAAGACTTGCGCATATCATGACAAGTCGTGACTCTGAACTAGCAGGCCTAAAAAAATTAAAGAAAATACGAGATGATATCGAAGATATAAAAAACGGATATTTCTTTGGTTGTAATGCTGACGAACACTCCCTTATTTCGACTTCAATCAATAGCCATTCATTGAAATTGATCCCGCAGGACGCTGCTAGTCATATATCAGGATCGACTACCAGCAACAGCTCGTCAAGCGCTAATGGTGATCGAGGTACTGATGATGCAGCTGCTGCACTCGAGTGTATTGATGACGCACATATTATCTTGCGTGAAGAGCGGGATATAGTTAATAAAATAACATTTTTGAACGAAGTTATAGACTCCATCAGTCAAGTGAAGTCTAGGCAGTAAAATATATGGATATTTGTATGTACTTAACTTAAAGCTGTAACTATAATCTACTTTTTCACACGTAAAAATCCATTTCCTACGTGGTATGTAGTGGACACTGCCTCCGAGTTAACATGTTTACTCTTCATATGCGTTGATGCGCTATTAATCCCGCTATTTTCTTTGTTTTCGATGCTATGTGACTGTTTCCGTCTTTCTGAGTACAACTTGGATGATAAATGAGAAACTTCTTGTTCTTTCACCTCCAACAACCGCCTCGTATCCTCTAACTGCCTCACTAATAAACTCTCTTTGTTGCTACCAAACGATTTATTACTATGCTTATAAGCGTCCTCAAATCGGACTCGCAACTCATGTATATGCTTGTCCTTAACGTCTAGTTGGCTTTGTAATATTTGCAACTCACTTTCTAGTGTATTTACCTCGGTATCATATGCGTTACGTAATTGAACTAGCTCTTGCGTATGTAAAGATGACGTGGTGCCATGCATAAAACTATCCCGGTAACATGCTAGCACATTCGTCAGAAGGTTCACTTTGTTCTTGTACCGACTCAACTCTAAGTCATAAACTTCAGGGAAGACGTGACTGGAAACCGTTGTGTTGGCTGCTTTATTGCTCAATTGTTGCTCTAACTTCTCGGTTAATTGGACAAAATTGTTTCTGCTACTAGTAACCGCAGCTAGTTTGTGTTCAAGCTCACGCACTAATTCATCTCTATTGGATGACATCTTGGTTACAGGCATGTGACTCTTGCGTTGACTATTACGTAACCATAGAACTGCCTCACGCAATGCATCTAAGGAGACACTAAAGTCGTCAACAATAGAGTCATTGGCATACACGATCTTCTCTTTTTGCGGAGTAACAAGTTGAACCTGTTCAATTTGAGCTTCCATACGAACAACATTGATTAGTTCTCTTATTTGACTCATTACATCCCGAAGACGGGCGACATTTACCATGTTAGCGGAGTCTGTTGATTTACTACGATTAGAAGTAGCAATTTGATGACGTAGTTGTGATATTTCCTTCTCCAATTTATCTTGTCGAGCCTCGTACTCCACATGCACCTGCTGTTGTCCAGCATTATTCAGTAAATGTTTCATTTGGTTATTATGATAACGTAAACTGTTGATTTCGTCCATCATGTGCTCTTTCTCCAACATTAAATGCTTGATATGACCCTGCATAACGTGCACGTTGCTATTGGCACCAGCTGATTCAACAGTAGCTAATCTCTCCTTCATCATAGCTAATTGCTCGTTTAGTTTAATCATTTCTAAACTATTGTAACCACTACTAGAAGCAGCTGCATGGTGTCTGTGGTGCTTGGCTTCTTCTACAAGTTGTTTGTTCTTAGCATTTAAATCGGAAATGATTGCTTCGCTCTCTTGCAGTGCCACCAGAATGTCTTTGTTATTGCTGGTGCTGTAACTCAACTGCTCACTCAATAGTTGATTCTTAGTGATTAGTTCCTGCACATTTTCAGTCTCAGTAGGTGTAGATGGCGCAGATGCTACTAGTGATTCAACAACATTCGTCAACGCAACAATGGTGCGATTTGCTTCGGTGTATGAGTATGTTAGTAAGTCATCAACAATATTATTGTTATCTGCATCACCATTACTAGAGGAGCGAATATCGTGGATACCATGCGTTGGATTGCGGATCCACTCCTTCACGTGCATCATGGCCTTGGCACTAACTTGGCTTTGCTTCAGTGAGTTATTGAATAAATTACTGATTTTGTGCATTGCATCCGCTATATTCGTGTCTAAACTATGATTTTTGTTACTTACTAACGCGATTAATTGATTCGAAACGCTTGAAACTTGGTTTTCACGTTCAAGTTTATACTTTAATACAGTGCTACGCAGTTGATCACGTTCCGTTTTGACCAGGATATTTTGTTCTTCATCTAGTAAATGCTTCTTTGACATGGTGTTAATCTCCTTCTTCAATGCACTGTTGTCATCTTCTAGCTTACTAATCTCGCGATCAACCCCGTCCATCTTGACACGGTACACAGTAAGTAATTCAATAACTTTATTCATCGTTTCTGACATATTTTGATCACTACCAGGAGTGCCCACCATGACTTTCATACTATCTCTAGCGAATGTAGATGGTGGAGGTGACGCCAGCAAGTCATTGGCATTGTAATGTTGTTGGTTTGGTACGACAATATTCTTGGTAACATTAAGCATGTTCTCGTACACTCGCATGATATGACCCTTATATACATCCAATTGCTGCTTAAGCTCAGTGATCACGTGCACATTATTGTTGTGGTTGGACACAATATGGTCTAATTCACTATGTAAGTAGCAGTTGTCTTGTCCATAGATATCAATTTTACTGCGCATTGCCTCGATTTCTTTGGTCTTTCTATCTATAGTGTCTTCATGAGATGCTATAACTTTCGTCAAAGCAGTTATTTTATCCTGTAACGATTGTTCATTTGACGTAGATTTCAAGAGAAGCTCCTTGTAATCGGTGGATTTGAACGAATAATACTCACTCTTTATGTCATTTAGCTCTTGTATCAACTGACTGATCTTGGTGTTTTGGTAGTTACTGGTGTCCCGGTATCCTGTCAATTCCAATGTTAATGTGTCCACGTTACACTTCAATTGACGAATTTCTTCGCGCTGCTCAGTTACCACCAGTTTATCGTTGATTATGACGTCCTCTTTGGATAACATAGTGGTGTTGATCTCTTGGATGCTTTGTTTCAATTCAATTATTTGTTTGTTTAGACTGTCAATAGTAGTCTTGCTACTGGCCAGGTCTTTGTCCAGTGACTCATACGCAACGGTCATATTTGCAAGCTTGGATGTAATATTCATCTTTTCAATACCTAAATTTTCATTGGTTGAACGTAATTCATTGAACAATACTTGGTCGTTACATCTCTCTTGGACTATTTGATCGCGATCACTACGTAGTTGATTAATTTTTTGCTTCAGCTCTTCAACTGTGGAATCGTCGGTTGATACTTGCGACTTCAATACAACGATTTCATCACGCAAAGTACTGAGCAATGACTGCATTGATGCATGCTCTTGGCATAAACCAGTGTACTTGCCATGTAATGTTGTGTACTCCGACTGTGCGTGGTGGAGCTGCTGAGTAACGGCATTGTTGTCCTTGATCATGCTACTCAATTGCGATTCTTTGTCACGAGATTCATCTGATTTCGCACGTAATTCTTCTTCTTTTACACGCAAATTACCTAAAATATCATTATATTCCAATTGGACTTTCGTCAAGGCAAGCTTGGTACCATTCAACTCGTTGGTCATCAAGGACTCGTTGGTCATTAGCTTCTCATATAAATCAGTTTTTTGTTGTAGAAAATTTGTTAGTCTTGACTTCTCGACCTCGGCACTGTATATGGTGTGGTTGGATTGAATGAAGTTGGATTCGATAGTCTTGGAGATGGTGCTATTATTGAAGATTGCAACTGAACCAAGTATAGCTTCCTGTGACTTTGTCAACTTAGTGTAGTCCTTGTTGTCTGCAACCACGGCGTCGCTTGCATCCACTTTACCTAGAAGGGATACAGCTACTTGCAACTCTTTCATGGAGTTATCATGAGCCTGTACTAGTGCTTGATGTTCACTTTGTAACTGGACGTGGTTCATACGAACGTCTTCTAGCTCTTCTTCCAAATTGTTTTTCGTGTTCAATAAGATGTTATATTCGCGATTATTCTGCTCTAAGTTACTCGCATTGGATGCAATGATTCCATTTAATGAGGCAACTTGAGCTTCTAATTCAGTAATTTTCTGACCCATACTATTATTAGTGGCGGTAGTTACATTGCTTAACTCGGATTGTAATTGGAATATCTTTTCTTGATGATCCACTAACGAGTTTGAGGTCGCACTCAAAACAGATTGAGTAGATGCAAGTTTATCATTCAAATTGCGAATATTATCATGTAACGTGCGAATAGTTACGTCCTTTTCTTCGTCTTTACTAGTACTTGAGTTCAAGATTTCGTGGAGATTCTGCACCATTCCCTTCTCAACACTGAGTTCGTCTTGTAGCTCTGCGATTTGCTCGATATATTTAGTACTAGCTGCATGGGCAGTAGTTAGCTCTGCTTGTAGCGCTGCGATTTGTGAGGTATACCTAGTACTAGCTGCATGGGCAGCAGTTAGCTCTGCTTGTAGCGCTGCGATTTGTGAGGTATAGCTAGTACTAGCTGCATGGGCAGTAGTTAGCTCTGCTTGTAGCGTCGCTATTTCTTCGACATATTGCTCACTCTGGTTTTTGGAAATATCCAACTCATTACTAGCTGCATACGCGGTAGTTAACTCTGCTTGTAACGCTGCAATTTGTTCAACATACTTCGCATTCTGGTTGGTCGAAGCATTCAGTTCGTTAAAAATACGATCAAATTCTGCTTCATTCGTGCTGTTACTAGACAATATCATCTGTAGATCACTTTGTAACTTCGTTATCATGGTCTTATTATTTGCATTTTCCGCGGTTAGTGATGCTACTAGCTGTTGATGAGCAACGGTTGCGCTATCTAACTCTACTGATTTGCCATTCAATTCACTCTTTAACCCTTCAACATAATCTTTGAGTCCTTTCTTCTGCTGCTTCAATGTAGCATTACTCTGTTGTAGTTCGGTAACACTATCCTGTAATGACTGCAACTGTATCATCAACGTCTTAATTTCGTTATCTTTAGCCTCTAATGCAGCTTGTAGTTCATTCACTTGTTGGTAGGACAATTTGGATGGTAAATCTACACCGTCACCGCCTGGTGAGGTGGTTATGGATGCCGTTGGAAGAGGTGATGTTTGCATGTTCTTACTATTTGCTAAATTATTAATTTTTTCATTCATAATGTTTTTAGCATGCTCAAATTGCACTTGTATTTCTTTCAACGCCTGCTCAGCTAGGGTCACTTCGTCGTCCTTGGACTGCACTAGTGTTTCATATGCATTAATTTTTTGTTCTAAATCCGCAATAGTTTCACTAGATATACGCTTCTGATCGATTAATTGTTGGTCCAACGCCTCGATACGAAGCATGTTTTGGTTATTATTTTCCGTGATCTCTTCTAATTGCGAAGCCAAATTATTGATAACTTCTTCGTAGTAAGTGAATTCATTCTTGGTTAAATCTAACTGATTATCCATGAAAACCTTTAATACATCACCAGTAGGTGCATCACTAGCCGTTGGAGTTAATACAACTTTTTTAACACTAGTTGGTGTAGTACTGTTGGTCTCTTTCAACGATTGTAATTCGCGTAATAATTCATCACGTCTTTCCTCACAATTACGAAGTTCTTTACGCATTTTATCTGCTTCAAGAATAAATAAATTATTATTATTTTTTAAATAATTGACTTCGTTAATATGACCGTTGACGGAACTATTTAACTCATTAATAGTGTCTTTTAACTCTTTGTTACTGGACTTTAAGTCATTGATTATTGCTGCATCAGCAGTAATTTTACTTTGTAATTCATTATTAATCACTGTTAAATTTTCTAGTAAATTAAAATGAAATAACTATTTGAATGAAAGTATAGGCTAAAATAAATATATGTACCTTTTTCTTGCTTCACATTATTCAATTCTTCGGCTAATGAATCAACAACATCTTCATAATATTTCATTTCACTCTCATTCAATTCTAATTGATTATTCATATAAGCTTTAAGCACTTTATTATCATAAGAATTGACTTTGGATGGTGTTAATGGTGATATAGACTGTCTTCCATTATCTTTTTTCTCATTACTCAATGATGATGGTGATATTTTATTATTCTTTACTGGTGATATCTTTTTAGTCGGCGTTTTATTTTCCTCATCCGACGCATCTAGCAGAGCACCACCATTACGTACAGAAGGTGACATTACCAGCGACTGGCGCCTCGCGCCGCGGCTGCTTCCTTTCATATTTTTTGGTTTCTCTTTTTAATTTTTTACAATTTTTTTTAAATATCCAACGACTACAAGCAGGTATCGGGGAGAGAAATGGGAAGATGAAAAGATTGAAGCAGAAGAAATGTAATAGAAATACAAATACTGAATAAGGATGCATTGAAATAGATGTAGTCGTTTAAAAGACAGGATATTATTTTTGAAACAAATATTATAAAAAAGACCGAATTAATGATGATTCCATCAATTTTTAAAACTAGATTCACTTCATTTCCTCATCTAAAGAATATTCGTGATAACCACGCTAATCGTATTCGTCATATTTCATTACTTTGATCTTTATCCAGGGCCGAATTCGTTGATACAATATTACAAAAAAAAATTGGCAGACAAACAGATACCTAATTACGAAGTAATCTTCGAGTGCACTGTATGATTCCGTCCTCGCTATTGCTAACGCTACTGCTGGCACTGCTCGTGCATGTCACGGCACAAGTTGATAAGATTAATTCAATCTTTGAAAATGGTTTACAATTAATCGACGGTAAAAACGATGTTGAAGATTTATTAGTTGATAAAATGGATATTGTTAAAGATCCAGGTAATAGTATGCCGACTACCGCGCCTACGAAGTTGAATATTGTTACATACGCAAAAGTAACTCAAAATATTACCGGCATTACAGCATCTGATTGGATTTCATGCAATTTGGCTGATGATTATTTTAGTCAAACAATTTATTCGTTGATAAGTAATGACGATGGGGCAACATCACTTGTAAATTATGTCAATAATATATACGAAACTAATACTGCAACAGGGATAATATTGAATTATGATTTGATTTTTTTTTATACCATGTACAATTCCGATGATGACATGCTTGACACAAGTTATGATGCCATACTTTATTATTTAAACAATACCATCATACAAAGCAATAACATGACAACGTATTTCTCCACTCTGTGCAGCAATTCTGGTTGTACCTCTCTTGGTAATGCTGTAATGACAAATTCTTTCAGTGTTATTGGTCCATTTGAGATAGATACTCCATCTCCAACAACTATCCCGACGAATTTTAGGCAATCGTCGTATACAACCAACAAAGGTAGACTAGCTGTAGTTTTGGTATTATTACTAGGTTTTATGGTGGGTTCAGTTGCATTTTCATTTTGTCGTTATGCTAAAAAACATAATAAGAAAATGACAGCATTTGATAAATGGAATAATTATACTCAGAAGAAATCATTAACAGTAGAGGAAGCAGCTAGAGTTAGTGAGAGTAGAAGAAGTGCAAATATAAGTTTAGGAGATACATTCTCTCCAATGATGAAGAAAATAGACCAGTTCCCGCCGTCATCGACTGATACATCCAATAGTAATAATAGTAGTAATAGTAGCAGTGGTAAAGACAATAATGCCACTCGGTTAGGTAGTGTATTTGTCCAAAATCCTATGTCAAATAAGAGAATATCAACAATGCCGATAAGTAGTTCGGGGAAAGTATCAACTGGCACGTCATCACAAGAAAATTCTCCTCAAGTAAGTAGAAGAAAAAGTGTATCATTTAATGCTTCTTTAGAGATACCAGGGAATAGTGACAATATTGATCCTATTGCAACATTACAGACTCCACCAGCAGTATCACCAATATTACGGAGACAATCACTTATAGGTGTTTCGTCACCGCCACCTTCAAGTGATGTCACCGACAATAGTAATGATAATAATAATAATAGTAATAGCAACAGCAATAATGACAGATCTGCGAGCACCGCAATGAACATGCATAACATGGCCAGAAGACGCAGCAATGAAATGATAGGTCACTTGAAATCGCCTACGGCCAGTGTAAGTAATGTAAATATAGACTCGACAGCGCCACCACCGGTTTCTCCTAGAGTTTCCAGACGTCAGAGTGCTAATGACGACGAAAATGGCTTATAATGTTTCTTATTATTTATTGTACATAATTTTTTACTTATTTTTTAATTTGTACATCAATTTTTACATACTTTGTCTTGTTTATATCATGCGTATGATCTTCTACTTTTCTTGGATTTGATGAGTAACTTCGTTGCAGCTGTTTCATTAGCTTCATGAACTCTTCCTCATCTATGGTGCCATCATGATTGGTATCTGCGGCAACGAGCATCTCGTGGACTTTGACCTTGCTTCCATTAATACGCAATTCATTTGTTAAATAGGTTTTTAATTCGTTTTCATCTATATTGCCACTTCCATCTGTATCAATATTTTTAAAGATTTCTCTTATTCTATCAATAGGTGAGATGATTGGGTGAGATATATTGTTGTATATGACGAATAGATAATGTAATGATACTTTTTATCATCTAATTTTTCCAAATGCAATTTATTTGCCACCTCGTTCCAACTGTGGTATCCGTAAGCCGCTGCTGCTGCCGTGACAGCTACGGGGACGAGGGTTTTAAGTGCACCCGCAGACTTTATCGCGGCGAGGGCAAATGACATGGTATTTTAATTTTATTGAACTTTTTTTACAGCAATTAGTTAGCTGTTCCGGATTTTACGTATAATATTATTAATTACTGAATTAGTAATATTAATTAGGAATACATCAACATAAACTAAATAAATTTCACTTAAATCACTACTGACGTAATGTTATATGCAGTAACAAGTGCTCACTAATGTAACAGTCATAGAGATGTATTAACCACAGAACAAGGAGACTAAAATGTTGCACTGGAAACCATAAATTGTATTCAACTAGTTGCAGCAGCAGGAATAATATCGCTTCTTTGCTATATTTGTTCGGTCCGGTAAAATTAGGAACTGCCAGCTGGTGACAGAAACCATCATTATCATTCACTGTATAGTTTCGACTTCGTGATAGCGAACCAGTGACTCAGTGAGTGAGTAATTTTGCGCGACTTAGTTAGTAGTAAACAAGCCGAAGAGGAACTGTAGGGACACTAGTCTTTTATATATAAAATGTCATTTTTTGCTCGATTATTTCAATACTTCGCCAATGATATACTTGTGCACTCTCTCGCGAATAGTAAGAGGTTTCAACGATTAGCTTTACGCATAGGTAACTCACTCATCATTTACTCGCCCGCACTGTCTAATTTATATGAATACATGTAGATAACTTTTTAAATACCAATAAGAAAACAATTGAAGAGAAAATACAACCTAATCTTGATAAAGTCGTTAAAACAACAGAGGAAAAAGTTAAAAACATAAAAAATGAAACCAAGAATTTTAATTTCAAATCATTCATACAGGAGTTGAAAGATGACGTGAATAAAGAGATTGAGAAGCAGAAACAAACGAATAAATAGTTGATGCCGGTCATAATATACAATGTACGATACTTTATAGTTGTAATTTCATCAGAAATATATTTTCAGTCTAGCTTATTGGCCGATGTATATACTGTATCCTACACACTTTCTGTGCAACATCTAACGGAACTATTTCATCGGCAATTAGCCCACATGAATTAATACATTGATCGAATTGTGTCTGAATATTTTCACCAATATCAAAGCTACTTACTAGAATAAAAAGGCTTTTATTCTCCGTTGCTGATAAGAGAAAGGCATTTACTGTGCTTATAAGAGGGGCAACAATATCAACAGAGTACAGTAAGTCAGTTCCTAGTATCAACATATTATATACATTACTATCAGCGGGTACTATGCGAGACATTTCTTTAGCTACCCAACTCGGAATTCCGGTGCCCCATTCTAGCATTTCGACTTGATAAATAGTTTTTTGGTGTCCTCTATTCATATTAATATTGCTTTTGATGATTTCTAGTGCACCAGGATCATAATCTGTCATTAATGCATATTCAACGCCATTCATTTTGCTGGTTATTATCCCGCACAATCCACAACCACTTCCAAGTTCAATAATAATATTTGAACATAGATTTGGCCAGTTGCTAATTACATAATTACTACCGAATGTGGCCGCGGGCCATAAATACTGTCCAGATTGCAAATGTCCCTAAAACAGCGAGTTAGTGGGTGAGTATAGTAAATTTTCATGATGGCAAGCTTGTAGCGTCGTATATGGTTGTTACTACGCAGTTTCTAATAAGCTGGGAAGTGTTATGAGATAGAAGGGAATGACATTACCGGATCATCGCCGAGGGTGTATAA
>JACCDO010857297.1_pt1 | contig 15522 bp, 16 predicted proteins | sample 7446101 | NCBI WGS metagenome assembly JACCDO01 (sample SAMN15323440, study PRJNA562643) | freshwater metagenome | isolation source: river surface water | place: USA:Blue River Watershed | collected 2017-08-16
GAGGCTAGAGGCTAGAGGCTAGAGGCTAGAGGCTAGAGGCTAGAGGCTAGAGGCTAGAGGCTAGAGGCTAGAGGCTAGAGGCTAGAGGGGGTATGACGTAGGTTTGGTTGTAGAGAGTGTTGTTTTGGGGGATTCAACATGAGCCACATGCAATTTGATGAGCAGAAAATCGAAGATGCGGTACTCGCTTTGTTAAGCGTATTTGCCAGCGCTCAGGGGCAGGTGTGGAAAAAATATGATTTTGCCGTGATGGATGCCTTGTTTGAGAAAGGCTTGATTAGTGATCCTAAAACCCGCGCCCAATCCATCGTGCTGACCGCTGTGGGTGAAGAACGGGGCCGACAGCTTGCCGTTCAATTGTTTAGCCCAGATGTTTGACAGCCGTTCTCTTTAAAGACGGAGATGTGTGGCGATAGCCGTAGCCCGGAGGCGCGAAGCGAGTCCGGGAGCTTTTTCGCTCGTGTTGCGCCGACTCGTTGGACTTCTGCTTGGCGTGCCATTGGTTCTAATTACCTTGAGGAGATAATCGAAATGACCCTACAACGATTCCATGTGGAGGCGCGGTATTCTGATACGGCTATTTTTAATGGGGTGGTGTATTTGGCGGGGCAGGTGCCGGATGATGCGAGTCAGGATATTCAGGGCCAGACTCGGCAGGTGTTGGCGCATGTGGATCGTTTGTTGGCTGAGGCCAATAGCGATAAGTCGCGCATTTTGATGTGCCAGATTTTTTTGAAAGACATTACCCAAATTGGCGCCATGAATCAGGTTTGGGATGCGTGGGTGGATTCCAGCAACAGCCCGCCGCGCATGACGGTGCAAGCGGCCTTGGGTAATCCGGATTGGTTGATTGAAGTGGTGGTGACGGCGGCCCAGCGTTGATGGCTGGGATGTGGTTTAAAACACCCGGCTGATCTGGATTTGTATTTGTTGGCGTTCGCTGCTGTACAGCTCCAGATTAGACAGAGTGCGGCTGCGTTGCCATGCCAGGGTGAGGTAATAGCCGCCGGGAAGGTCTTTGGACAGGGCCACTTGGTAGCTGAGGCGGGTGTCGCGGCGGGGTTCGCTGGCCCAGCTTTCCATGCCTTGGTAGTGCACGCGGCTGGCGCTGGCTTCTAGATGCAAGCGCATGCGCGCCGCTAGGGTGCCGCGCAGGGCCAGGGAGGCGGTCCAACGTTGGTTGCTATAGGCCTCGTCGTTGGCGTGCTCTTTTAGGTAACGCAGCCCCGGTTCCCATGTCCAGTTGTTGCTCAGGGTATGGCGCCATTGCACAAAGGCGCCATTGCTCACGGAGCTCATCACATCCGAATTGCTGTATTCGGTTTCCAGGCGGTTCAGCCCAAGATTCAGAGTCGAGCTTTCTCCCACGGCCATGCGCATTTGTGGCGTTAGGGTGGTGCTGCGGCTATACAGCACATTGCCGATCCAGGTGCGGCTTATGCCCACGGGCAGGTATAGGCCCAAGCGACCGTGGCGCAAATTAAATTGTGGGCCGCTATCCACGTTCAATTGTTGGCTGTTATAGGCCGTCCAGGTGTCGTAGCGCAGCCATTCGGCGCTGGCATTGCTCTGCCAAGCCATTTCTGCCCCCAATGGCTTGATGTGCACGCCTGCCAGTTGGGCGCGTAAGCCCAGGTCGGACTTAGGCATGGCGCTGTCACTCATCGTAAAGGGCAGGCCATAGAGGGTCACTTGGGCGCTCTTAGGGCCAGCATTGACGTTGCTGTCATACACATAGCCCACGCTGGCGCTGCCAAACCATTCCTTGGCTTGGGTTTGCTCCTGTTCCGCCATGCGTAAATATACTTCCAGCAGACGCCGCGCCTCTTCCGGAGGATTGCTGTCTAGGGCGGCGAGAAACTGTTTGCGCGCTTGTTCAAATTCTTGGGCACCCAGATAGGCCCGCCCCAGCTCGGCACGGTACACCGGCCAGGGGTCTAGGGTGACGAGCGTCGTCAGCAAGTCAATGGCATCCCGATAGCGGTGCTGCTCCACCGCACAACTCCCTTGCGCATAGTTTTTTTCTGCCAGCTCGGCGCTATTGCTCAGGGCCTCTAGCCGGGCGCAGGCCGGGCCGGTGCTGGCCTGGGCCTGTAGCGCGCCGCTGAGGATGAGCGCTAACAGTGCGTGTCTCTGTTGGGGGAACAAGGGATCTCTCTAGAGCAGGCCCCGAAATCCGCTCGGGGCAAGGGATTAGCGAACGGCGGCGAAGCTACCCTTGGCGCTCAAGGTGCTGGTGGCAACAAAGTTCCAAGTACCCGTGGCCGAGAGCGGTGCCGTGACGGTGCTGCTGCTCACCACCGGGGCCGACAACTGGCCGGAAATGCTGCCCGTGCCGGTGGCAGCGGTGGTGCTGGTGGCGGCCACAGCGGCGTAGGTGGTGGAGGTCACGGTGCCGGAGAAGCGGCTGCCGGTGCCCGTGCCCGTGAAGGCCAGATCGCCGATGGCGGCGCCTGCGGTGCCGGTTAGGCCAGTAATGGTGCCGCTCTGGGTGGTGGTGCCCGTGCCGGAGAAGGTCACGTCCATGCTCAGGCTGCCGGTGGACACGGAGCGGGTCAGGGTGCCACTGCTGCTATCGCTGACTACGGCCACGGTGCTGCCGGTGTAGGTGGCTGTGCCTGCGGGGACCACGGTGGTGCTATCCACGCGGGCACCGTGGCGGCCTTGGTCGCCACCGGCGCAACTGGTCCAGCTATCCCAGCCAGGGCGTCCGCCTGCCATGGCAACGGACGACAAGGCCAGCAGGAGCAGGGCTGCGGAGGTTTTTTTCATGATGTACATCCTTTCAAAGCGTGAAGGAAACTGAAGCCGTGGTGCGGTTTCGGTGGGGGAACGTACACCGCACCACGGCGCCAGCAGGCCCCGGCAGTAGGGGGCGACCGGGGCCGGTATCGAGTTCGTGGGAAATTTTCCCGCTCGATAGGTGTACTTTATGTGGGAAGTTTTCCCACGTCAACAGTAATAGGCCCATGGTAAGTTGTGCCATACTCCGGCGTATGAGTGCTTCTGACCTTGAACCCACGGCCAATACGGGGGGCGTGACGCCCAGCCCGGCCTTAGTGGCCGCTTTAAGAAAGCTGCTGCGCCCGCTTGTGCGTCTGTTGCTCAGTAAGGGCGTGAGTTATCCCTATTTCGCCAACTGGCTGAAAGGCCTGTTCGTGGACGTGGCGGCCCAAGACTTTCCCCTCGAGGGCAAACGTCAAACTGATAGCCGCCTGAGTTTGCTCACGGGGGTGCATCGCAAAGATGTGCGGCGCCTGATGAGCGCAAGCCCGGCGGACAATCCCGCGCCAGAAAATGTCTCCTTCGGCGCCCGTTTGGTGGCCCGTTGGTGCGCCGATGAGCGCTATGCCGATGAGCACGGCGCGCCCTTGCCTTTGCCCCGTTTGCCTGATGCCTCGGGCGGGCCGTCATTTGAGCGCTTGGTGGCGGACGAATCCAAAGACATCCGGGCGCGGGTGGTGTTGGATGAATGGCTGCGCTTGGGACTGGCGGTATTGGATGAGCAAGACCGGGTATGCCTGTGCTCGGGGGCGTTTGTGCCGGATCAGGGCTTTGACGAAAAGGTCTATTACCTCGGGCGCAATGTGCGCGACCACTTGGCAGCGGCCAGCCATAACGTGCTGGGCCAGCAACCGCCATTCTTAGAGCGCTGTGTTTATTCCGATGGATTGAGCCCGGCTGGGGTGGCTGAATTGGCGGCCATGGCGGAACAGATGGGCATGGACTGCCTGCACCGTCTCAATCGTCGCGCTGCCGAGTTGCGTGCTCAGGCCCCTGGCACGGCCTCAGAGCGCATGAGTTTTGGCATTTATTTTTACCATGAGTCGGAAGAGGGCCACGATGGCACGCCGCGCTAACACAGTGCTGGCGCTCAGCCTGTGGTGGCTGGGGGCCGTGGCTTGGGCCAATCCCTGTGTGGATAAGTTTTGGCTGGATAAAACGGCGCTGCTGGCCAGTGGCGATGGGCGGGGTATCGGTGGCACCGGGCGCGGCGACGAGGGCTCAGGCATCGGCGGTACCGGGCGCAGCGACGAACGGGGCATTGGCGGTACAGGGCATGGTGCCCCGGCGCCGGGGGATGTGGCGCTGGTGGGCGTGATCGCGGGCTTTGGCAGCATTTGTGTGAATGGCCAAGAAATTCATTACAGCCCGGCTACGCCAGTGCGCCATGCCTTGGGCGAATTGAGCGCAGAGGGCCTGCAACTCGGGCAGGTGGTGGCGGTGCGGGCGGCGCCGGTGTGAGAGCGGCAATATCAGGCGGCGGAAATGCACCTGCTCTACGCCGTGCAAGGCCCCGTGGAACAGGTGGATGCGGCCCAGTCCCGTGTGCAGATTTTGGGGCAAACGGTCTGGGTGCCGGGGCTGGATGTGTCCGCGTGGGCCGTGGGCAGCCATTGGCAGGTGAGTGGCAAGCGCCGGGCGGATGGCAGCATCGCCGCCACGGCAGTGCAGGCTGTGCCTGCCTCTGAGCGGGTGTGGTTGAGCGGGCCGGTACAGGCTGTGACGGCCCAAGGCTTCACCATCGGCGCGCAAGTGATCGCCGTGGACGGGCTGGCGCGGCCCGCCGTGGGGCAGGAAGTGCGGGTGCAGGCAGAACTGCGCGCCGGGCAGATGTATGCCAAAACCCTGGATATGCAACCGTTCCCCGCCTTCAGTGCCCCCGTGCGGCACTTGTTGTGGCAGGGCTATGTGCGCACCGTGACGGCAGGACAAGTGAATGTGGATGGCCTGCTGTTTACCCTGGGCGCCGACAAGCAGGGCGAGTGGGCGCAAGGTGCGCGGGTGAGCATCAGCGCCTCTCTGGGGGCCGATGGCCGGGCACAAGTGGAGCGTTGGACGATGCAAGCGGCGCCCGCTGAATGGGGTTCGGCACTGGGGCGCCCCAGCGAGGGCAGCAACCGTGGCCCAGAGCCGGGCTCGTCCGAGCGACCACTGGAGCGGCCCTTGGAGCGGGGCTCTGATAAAGATGCGCTGCTTCGTGCGGAGAGTGTGCAAACCGTTACCGTGCCCGATAAGCCACAGGCGTTGATGATGCGCCCCGATATGGTGAAGCCGGAGTGGTTACGCCCGGACGGCCTGCGCCCAGAATTCAACCGGGGTGGCATGGAGCGTCCGCCCCGCCCTGATATTCCCCGTCCAGGACGTTAGCGGACATGAAACGACAACGATGGCAAGGCCTGACGATGAGCCTGTGTGGCCTGTGCTTGGCCACGTCGGCATGGGCCGATGGCCCGTGGACTATGAGCACGGGCATGGACATGAGCCAGGGTTTGTATGGCGGCAGCAGCCAAACCGAGATGCGGATTCGCTTTGTCGCCCTGCGCTATGCCCAAGGCGACTTTAGCCACAAGCTCACCTTGCCCTGGTTGGAGCTGACCGGGCCCGGTGCGGTGGCGAGCAGTGGCGACGGCATGATTGTGGTACCAGGAGGCAACTCTGCTACCCGCAGCCGGGTGAGCGGTTGGGGCGATACGCTGTGGTCGAGTACGTGGTCGGCCTACACCCATGGCCCCCATAGCCTGGACGTGGGTGTGCGCTTGAAATGGGCCACGGGCTCGGTGAGCCAAGGCTTATCCACAGGTAAAAACGATGTGGCGGGGCAAGTGAGTTATTACTACGGCTCAGGGCCCATGAGCGCCATGATCTCTGGCGGCTACAAGTGGATGGGCCGTGTGGACGGCCAAGACTATCGGGATGTGGCGTTTGCAGCCTTGGGCCTGACGCGGCGAGTGGGAGCGGGCACCAGTATCGGCGTGGTGTTGGACTGGCGCCAGTCTGTGGTGTCGGGGGTGGCGGAACAGTGGGAGTTAAGTGCTTACGCGGCCCATGAGTTGGACCATCATTGGGGCGTGCAAGGCTGGCTGTATTCTGGTTTTAGCCATGCCAGCCCGGATGTGGGCGCTGGCATGGCAGTGTCGTATCGCTTTTAGGCCAGCGGGGCGCTTAACGCCGCCGCCGTTCGCCGCCGCCCTCATCGGGGCTGGGTTCCACCAGATGTTGGGCCACGATTTCGGTGATGTCTTGCAGATTGACGTTCATGCCGTAGTGTTGGAAGGCCTCCTGCATGACCATACGGCAGTTGGCGCAGGCAGTGACAACGGTGTTAACGCCCGTGTGTTCGATTTGGCGCCGTTTCTTATCAAACACCTTAATGCGTACCTCATCGGCACGGCTATTGGCAAACACGCCACCGCCGCCGCCACAACACCAGTTGGCGGTGCCGTAATCGTCCATTTCTCGGAATTCCGGGGCCAGATAGCGCAATAGGTTGCGCGGCTGCTCTTGCAGACCACCCCGGCGCGACAGTTGGCAGGGGTCGTGATAAGTCAGCCGTTGCGGCAAAGTGCCTTTGAGACGAATGCGACCTGAGCGACGCATGCCGTCTAAGACCTCCAACACATGCTTAACGTCAAAGTGATAGCCGCGCCCAATCAGATTGGGGCCATCCCAGCGCAGGGCGGTATAGGCATGGCCGCATTCCGGCGTGATGACGCATTCCACTTTCAGACCTTCGGCCACGTCCACAATGCGTTGCACCAACTGCCGGGCAATATCAGGATGCCCTAGGTGCGCACCGGCATTGGTGCCGTCGAAGACGTGAGAGGAGAGCGTCCACGTGTAGCGAGAGGCGTTGAGAATGCGCCCCAAGGAACCCAGATAGGCGGGGAAATTGAGAATTTCCCACGACGAGAGCAGCACTAAGAAGTTAGCGCCTTCTTTATCCACCGGCACGCTGTAGTTGTACTGCTGCTCGATTTCCTTGAGCTTGGCGGCCACTTCTGACCATTGCACCGCGCCGGGGCTGCCTGCCGTGATGGCGTTTTCGCTGGCTTTGACTAAATCCTCCGGGGCGTGTCCAGCGGCCACGAGGCCTTCGCGGAATTTGCGGATCAGGTAAGAAGGATCGACTCCGGTAGGGCACACCATGGCGCAACGGCTGCATAAGGTGCAGGTGTCGTAGGCCAAAGGTGCCCAGTCGGCGAGGTCTTGGTCGGTAATGCGTTGCGCCAGATGCAGCAATTTGCCCAAGCGGCCCAAGGTCGTGTGCTCTTGTTCCCAGACCCGGCGCAGGGGCTCGACTTTGTAGATGGGCGTGTTTTTGACATCGCCAGTCTCGGTGTAAAACAAGCAGGCTTCGGCACACAGTCCGCAATTCACACAACTGGCGAAATACGCGGCAGAGGGCGCATCCAGGCTGTTTTTGAGAATGCTATAGGCGTTATCGAAAGCGCTACTCATGACGGAACTCCCCGGCGGCCATAGAAGTCGCCGGTATACCAGCGGGCAATAAGCCAAGAAATGGCATGGAATAAAGGTGTGAAGGGCAGTAGGGCCAGCAGCAATTCAACACTGAGCAGGTGATACGCCAAGGCGGCGTCTGCGCTGAGGCCTAGCGAGTTGTAGGTAAATAAGCCCGTCAGGATGGGCAGGAAACACAGCAGCCAAGCCAAGTAGTCCCCTGTTGTGCTGAGAAAACGCCGTACTTTGTGGGTGATACGGGCTAGCAACAAAATGAGCAGCGCCAGCAGCGAGACGCCGGTAAAAGCGTTAATCACATGGGGCGAATATTCAGTGCCGATATAAGGACTGAGGATGCGCAAGAAGCCGATCAGGGGAATGTGAAAAATAGAGATGAACAGCAGGCAGATGTGGAAGGTGTAGCTGCTGAGATACACCAGGGGCGATTCGGTGAGCGGCCCTGAGGCGGCGAAGGTGCGGGTGAATACCGTTTTCCAACCATTACCCGCGCTTTTGGGGCGGCGGCGGGCGAAATCCGGGCGTCGGCCTAGCTTAAAGATTTCGAATAGGCGCAGCAGCACACCCAGCACCAGCAAGGTCAAGGCCAGATTGGGGCCGGTGTTGCGTGCCCAATAAAGGAGTTCAGTGGTGTCCATGGGGGTCTATCGTTCAATCGGCGGGGCCGACGGTTGAAAAATCCAAGGCAGTGCAGCAGAAACCAAACCTAGCAGGGCTGCTGACTACACGGGGCCGCCATTCTTCCGTAGGACGAGGCGACGAAGTGTTGATCCAGCTCAAATCATGCCACAGGGCGAGGGGCCTGACACGGACTGAGTCGTGAGAAAAACGCGGGATAGGAAAGAATGGAAATTCTCTTGTCAGAGAATGTCTTACTGCTCGTAGTAGGGGTAACGACCGCTGACTTGGCGATGGATCAAATAGCCCGCCACCACCGGACGGCCATCCATAACACGCACCAATAAATCCCCTTGGGTGCCAGCACGGGAATTCTTTAAGCCTAAACCTTTGAGGCGTAATACCCGAGGGCCGCGTAAGAGCGAGGGCAGATGCACATTAATCTTGCCGTGCAAGGTATTCACGCGCAGTTTGCAGCCCAGCAAGGCTTTGGAAAAATCCACCTTGAGGCAGGCCAGCAAGTCCAAATCGCGCACGCGGAAATATTTGTGGGGCGCCAGACGGATGGTGAACAAAATATCGCCACGGGGGCCGCCACTGCGGCTTTCGGTACCGGCATTGCGCAGCCGGATGACCGTGCCTTGGGTGACGCCTGCGGGCACCGTGAGCTTGAGGGTACGCATGCGCTGCACCAAGCCTGTGCCCAAGCAATCGGTGCACAGCTCCGGTGTGCGGCCCGTGCCTCGGCAATCGGGGCAGGGCTGGTTGTGGCCGATGGTTTCATACACATGCCCAGAACCGTGGCAGGTGTTGCACGTGCTGGAGGGTAAATCGCCTTCCCCGACGCAGGTGGGGCACACATGGCCCATGTACATACTCACCAGATGCTGGCCGCCGTGCAGGGCGATTTCCAGCGGAATAGCGATAATGCGCCGCAGCTCCCGACCTTTTTTGCGCAGCGGCTCCCGATAGCTGGGGCGGGCTTCTGGCGCGGTGGTGGTGGCCTGGGTGGTGGTGGGGTCTTCGTTGTAGTAGCTCGGCTTGGGATTGGATTTGTAGCTACTAGACGCTGGGCCGTAGGCGTTGTAACGAATTTCTTCGTCGTAGGCTTTGCGCCGGGCCTCGTCCGAGAGCACTTCGTAAGCGCTTTTTATGCGTTTAAACACCTCTTCTGCGTTCATGGCCTTGTTGCGATCGGGATGCCAACGCATCGCTTTCCGACGGAAAGCGGCCTTGATCTCCTCGATGGAGGCATGAGGCGCAACACCCAGCTCTCGGTAATATTCCTGGGTCGGGATGTACATGGACGAAGTGGGTCTAAAGGGATAAACGGGAAGGTGGCGTATTTTATCCAAACTCGGGAAAAAATCTACAGCTAGGCACGAGAATTTGTTCGATGGAAAACAGGTGCTTACGGGCGTGAGTTATTAAAGAGAATGAAATATTTCACAGACAGTTTGCCGGTAGCAGGATGAAAATAAGCCTCTGGGCGAATGAGGGCCTGCAAGCTTAGGAGCAGGAATTTCCAGTAGAATTCGCCGTTTTGGGTTCTCTAACATAGCCATGCTTGCCACAGTGTTTTCCAAGCGTTATTTGGCTCCAGTCTGTGCGGCACTGATGGTGCTGGCCGTGGGGCTAACGGGAGAATACGGCTATCGCCTAGAGAAAGGTCGTATCAAGCAAGACCAACGTGGTCGAGTAATCAGTGCCTTGGGCCAATATCGGGCTGCCCTAGAAGGTGAGCTGAACGGTACGCTGTACACCGCCAATGGCTTGGTGGCTTACGTTGAGTCCCACACCAACCTAGAAAAAAACTCCATTCAAACCATGTTGCACATCCTCTATGAGCAGGGTGGCGCAGGGCATTATGTACGCAACATTGGTTTAGCACCGGGCAATCGCCTCGAATACGTGTATCCCCTCGCTGGCAATGAAAAAGCCTTGGGCCTCTATTACCCCGATTCCCCCGAACAATGGCCCGCTGTGGCCGAAGCCATACGGGAGCGCAAATCCCGCTTGGCTGGGCCGTTGGCATTGAGGCAAGGCGGCACGGGCTTTATTTATCGCATGCCGATTTTTGTGGGCAATAAAGGCCATTACTGGGGCTTGCTCAGTATGGTGCTCGATCAAGAGAAGTTGCTGGCCAAAGTAGGCTTGGCGGAAAAGGTCAATGGGGTGCAGTTTGCCCTGCGGGGTAAAGATGGTCGTGGTGCCGACGGTGGGGTGTTCTTGGGCGATGACTCGCTCTTCACCGCAGAATCGGACGCTGAATTAGCCACCATCATCACCCCCGGCGGTACGTGGCAATTGGCTGCCCTGCCGGTGAAAGGTTGGACCACTGGCTCGCGCATGAGCTGGTTCCGCATCAGTGCTTGGGGCGCAGGCCTGCTACTCGGTACGTTCTTGTATTGGGCCATGATCTCTGTCTCCCGGCGTTTACAGGCGGAAGAACTCATTAAGGCCAATGAAGAGCGGCAGCGCTTGTCCCTAACGGGGGCTGATTTGGCCACGGTGGATTGGGCCGTGAACGATCACAGCCTCGATTTCGGTACTGGCTGGAGCAAGTTACTAGGCTACGACCCTAAAGAACTGCGGATACACACTCATTTCCTTGCCACCCTCAGCGAGCCCAGCGATTGGGATCGGGTGCGTCCCGCCTTGGTGGAACACCTGAAAGGGCAGAACGACTTTTTTGAAGCCGAAGTGCGCATGAAGCACAAAGCCGGGCATTGGGTGTGGGTGCTGGTGCGCGGCATGGTAGTGGAACGTCGGGCCGATGGCCGCGCTGTGCGCATGGCGGGCACGCTTATGGACATCACCCAGCGCAAGCAAATTGAAGCCGATGTGATCCGTTTGTCCCGCTGGAACGAGCTGATTTTGAACTCAGCCGGGGAAGGCATTTTTGGTGTGGATCGCAAAGGTCTGTGTACCTTTATCAATCCGGCGGCCCTGTCGCTCATGGGTTACGAACGGCAAGAGGTTTTAGGCGCCCGGCCCCATGAGCTGTTCTATAGCTACAGCCCTGATTTCGACGCCCAAGGCGGGCAGATTTGCCCCATCCTCAGCACCTTGGTGGATGGCATCCGTCGTGCGGGTGAAGAAAAGTTTGTGCGCAAAACTGGCGACACCTTCCCAGTGCATCTCACCATTACCCCCATGCACGAAGACGGGCAGCTCATCGGGGCGGTGGTGGTGTTCCAAGACATTTCCCGGCGCAAATCCCTAGAGCAAGAGCTGCTGCAACTGGCCAATACCGACGCCCTCACCGGCATCAGCAACCGGCGCCGTTTCTTAGAGCAACTGGACATGGCCTTGCATCAAGGTCTACGCACTGGCGAGTGCGGCGCCATGCTCATGCTGGACTTGGACTACTTCAAAAACGTGAATGACCAATACGGTCATGCCGTGGGCGACGCCGCCCTGATCCACTTTAGCCAACTGGCGCGCCATCGTTTGCAAGGTGATGCCCTGTTTGGGCGCTTGGGCGGGGAAGAATTCGGCGTGTTCCTGCCCGGTATGGATAGGGACAGTGCCGTGCAATGCGCCGAACGGCTACGCCGCTATGTGGCTGAAAATCCCCTGCGTACTTCCAAAGTCGAGCTAGCTCTGACGGTGAGCATAGGCTTGTCCATGCAAAACCCCGGCGAGAGCGATGCCGACGCCTTGATCTTGCGCGCTGACGTGGCCCTATACCAAGCCAAGCAACAAGGCCGTGACCGTGTGATCGTGCACTAGCCCGGCCCTGTTGTCACATTTTTGTAATCTGCCATTGCTACCCTGCCTAGCCCGAGGCTGGGGCCGTTGTGCCTAGGCCGGGCAATGGATGAACCTAGAAAACGCAGATAATCAGGAATGATCCCGAAAAGGGCGAATTCATTCGCTCGTAACTAATTAACTAGGCGAATAAATTCGCTTCTACAGTCAGTATCAATGAGGTTTTTAGCGTTATGGCACAACACCTGGGCCTGTGGAAAAAATGGGCATGCTTGCCGCTGTGTTTCGTCCTTGCGAGTACGGCCTATGCCGCCGAAGACGATGAGTCGTACCAAGATCACCTGCTGGCCGGGCAAATTACCTACAACTGGCAAAAGCACCCCAGCTATCACGCCGCCTATACCGGCCCCAATAGTCTGATTACCGGCTCAGAAACGATGTACACCTTCTCCGCCACCGCGTCTTTGGGCTTTCGGCCCTGGCAAAACGGCGAGCTGTACTTCAATCCAGAAATAACCCAAGGCGTGCCGTTCTCCTCCAACCTCGTGGGTTTGGGGGGCTTTACCAATGGCGAAATCACCCGTGCTGGCGGCACCACGCCCAAGCTCTATCGCCAGCGCCTCTATGTGCGCCACACCTGGAACCAAGGCGGCGGCAGCGAGCATGTGGACTCCGAATTCAACCAAATGGCAGGCACGGTGGACAAAGACCGCTGGGTACTGACCGCAGGCAACTTCTCCACCTTGGACGTGTTTGATGGCAGCGAATACGCCAAAGACCCGCGCATTCAGTTCATGAACTGGAGCCACTGGACTTATGCCGCCTACGACTACGCCGCCGATGCCCGAGGCTTTGGCTGGGGCGCCACCCTTGAGTGGTACAAACAAGATTGGACATTCCGCTTTGGGCGCATGACCGGCCCGCAAGAGCCCAACGGCCTGCCTGTGGATCGCGCCTTGGGCAAGCACTACGGCGACCAAATCGAAGTAGAACGCCGCTACACCCTAGCAGGCCAACCGGGGGCCGTACGCCTATTGGGCTGGCGCAACCGGGCCGTGGTAGCCAGCTTTAGCGACGCCCTCGCGTGGCTGCGGGCCAATCCCGGCGTCTACACCACCCCGGAAGCCCTATACCGCTCCCGTAATGGCGAAAAAATCAAATACGGCCTAGGCATCAACATCGAACAAGCCCTCTCCGACGACCTGGGCCTGTTCCTACGCGCCATGCACGCCGATGGCCGCACCGAAACCTACGCCTTCACCGAAGTAGACGGTTCCCTGTCTCTGGGCATGCTGCTCAAAGGCCGCGCTTGGGGCCGCGCCCAAGACACCGTCGGCCTCGCCTTGGCCCGCAATACCCTGTCTGACCAACGTCGCCAGTTCTTAGAGGCCGGTGGTATGTCCTTCTTCATTGGCGACGGCGCCCTCAACTACCGGCCCGAAATGATTCTAGAAAGCTTCTACAGCTGGCAAGTCTGCAAATCCCTGGCCCTCACCGCCGACTACCAACGCATCCTCAACCCCGCCTACAACGCCGACCGAGGCCCCATCAACGTCTACGCCCTCCGCCTCCACGCGGATTTCTAAGCCATATCCCCTGAGCTATGAGTGAGCTTGGGGGGGCTCCTCTTTGGGATGTGACATTGCGATTGCTGGCGTAAGTTACACAGGTTTAACATCTTGTTTCCCTTTTTATTTTTTTCGATATATACTTTTTGGCTCTACTCGTTCAATACGTGCAAGTTCTTTTACCTCTATGGCATCCGGTATTAGCGCAGAAGCTTTGTTTGCGGCAATTGAAGCTTATTGTCCCCCATCGCCACTGGGGGGCTCTTTACACCATTCTGAGCCCTACCTTTTTGAGCCCATCGAAAAAGAAAGTGGGGCGATTCCTGGTAATGGTGATTTCTTAATTGAACAGCTATCCGATGATGACCTCAACAGCCCCATCGACCTCGTGTGAGGGCTGGCCTTTTCCTGATGATGATCGTCCTCAACGTGAAGCAGCCAGGGTTAAGCTCATCGTTACCCAGCTCGGCCCCATCGGCAAAGAGCTGATCCAGAACTTCCCCTCCCTTCATTGGACGGCGGATGACCTCAAAAAAGTGCTTGACCGCTACAAGGCGTTGCGCGACGAGGCGGAAGCCTTGATGAAGGGGCAAGACGGTCATTGTCATTTCTTTGTCATTGATCGACACAAGGTAGGCGCCGCGTTCATCCTCGCTATTCTGGATGTTGGTCCGTTGAAAATTCGGGACGGCCACCAGGAAACCCTGGAAGGCGAGCGGCTGGCCAATGCTATTTTGGCGTTCAGAACCGCTGTCCGCATCGTTTCTTCCTTCGCTCGCAGCCAAGGGCGAGTGGCTGCCGACGCAGCGCTATCTGAGCGTTGGCGGCGGCCCGTGGTGTTCCCGGTGCCCAGAGATGGCAAGTCCTATCGCCACCACTCCTACCGGGCTTTGCACCACGCCTACCGCCAAAAAAAGTTAAATCTGCCCCTCTTGGCCAACTGGCTGTTCACCATCGAGCAGTACAACAATCTAGCCAATCCCTGACGGTATGAGCCGCCAGGGAGCCTCGGCGGCTAGAGCCAATTCCCCATCAACACGTAAGGCGCCCAGAAATAGGGGTGGCGCAGGTCTTTGTTGTGATCGCCCTTCAGCTCGCCGCGCAGCATGGCCAATTGGGCTTGGCGTAGGGCTTGGGCTTTGCTTTGTTGCCGTTGTTCACCCCGCTGGCGGTAGAACTCCAACATCAAAGGCGCCGCGCCCACGTCGGCTACCGGCCACAGCGTCGCCATCACGGCCTTGGCCCCTAGGGAACGGAACAGGCCGCCCAAGGATTCCACTGCCCCCGCATCCAGCCCGGAAGAGCAGGCGGACAGCGTCACCAGGTCGTAGCGCCCCAGCTTTGGGTTCCATTCCTTCAGGATTTTGGGTGTGAGCTGGTCGCCATCCCCCAGCAGCAAGAGGCCTTTATCCGCCTGATAGTGGCTGGCGATGTGCAGGAAATTGGCCGAGGTGCGGTTGTTGCTGAGGTAAAGGCGCAGCAGGTCGGCTTTGAAATCCCCATCCAGATAGCGTTCCCCGCCAATCAAGCCCTTGGTCTCTTGGCATGCCCCCGCCGCTGGGGCACGGATGATGCCGCACACTTCGCGGGTGACATTGGGCAAAGCGGGTTGATCCGCCGTACCTTGGGCCGCCCCCATGGCCGCCCCTTGCCAACGGGCTGCGGTTTCTTGGGCCAGCCCGGCCAAAGCACCGTGTTGACCATCGGCACTGAGTTGCACCAGGGCCAGCCGTTCCAGTAGGTATTTGCCCTGCTCATCCATCAGAGCCGCAAAGGGCAGATCGCGCAGGGGGCCGATGGGCAGTAACACCAATTGCTGGATGCCTTGCGCTTCCAGTTGCGCTTGCACCGGCTTAATCAACTGCTGGTACAAGGCCTGGGCTACTGACTGATAGTCTTGCTGCTTTTGTAAACGTCTCCGCAATTCAGCGACCCACTCATGCAAGGTCTTTTCCGCCACTGGCAGGAGCATGGGCACAGCCCCCTGGGGCGTGGTGTACACCAAACTCAAGCCCCGCTCCCCCGGCAGCAGGATCAAGCCCGCTGTGGGCGTGGCATTCCGGTTGGCAATTTCGCCCAGCTTGTCGGCCAGTTGAGTGCGGGCCAGGGTACAGGCCTTATTGAAACGTATATGCCCATCATCGAGCTCGTTCTTCCATGGATGTAATGAGGTATGTCAAAAGTATGTTACCAGTGATTTGTCTAGGAAGAGTTTATAAGATCACGCTTTGTGGAAGATAACTACTAATTATCGACAAATATACGAACAAATAATGCAATAGTTTTTCTCTGCTTCCTCTTTCAGCGCCCCCTGGTTGAAATATTTTCTAAAAAGTAATGGGAATTTATTTGTAAGAACATA
>JACCDO010897041.1_pt1 | contig 15522 bp, 14 predicted proteins | sample 7446101 | NCBI WGS metagenome assembly JACCDO01 (sample SAMN15323440, study PRJNA562643) | freshwater metagenome | isolation source: river surface water | place: USA:Blue River Watershed | collected 2017-08-16
CATTACTATTAATTAATAATTCTAATATTTCATAATTCTTTTCAGTTATACAATAATGTAATGGAGTATTACCTAAATAATCAGCTATATTTATATTCACACCATAGTCAATTAATTTCTTTATAACATCTGTAAAACCTAATATAATTGCCTGGTGGAGTGCTGTTAAACCATATTCTGTTTCACTATTATTCATTATTTGTTTTATGAAATTCATATTATTAATTGTATAATTTAAAACAGTCATATCATTATAATTTATAATACTTTGTAATATTGATTCACCATTTTTATTAATAAAATGATTAATTGAATGATTCTTTTTTATTTCAGTATCTAATATATGAATTAATATATTGGATCTTTTGTAAATTAAACATATCATATAAATATTATTATTTTCATTATCAACTATATTTATATCAGTTATTTTCTGATAGATATAATTAAAACAAATTATATTATTAAAAATAATACTATAATGTAAACAAGTATAACCCATTTTATCCCGCAAATCTAAAATTGATATACCTATATTTGTAATATCATGTTCAATTATTACTTTCATTATATCAAAATAACCATATTTTATTGGATAATATAATATATTTCTACCATCAGAATCTAATATATCTATTCTTATTGTTCTATTTTCTAAAATATATTTTGTAACATCTATTAAATTATATAATACAACATATTGAATAAAATAATTACCAGAATCATCAAATACATCTAAATCAATTGTCTCGTTTTCTTTTATATATTCTAATAGTTCATTATATTTTTTATTTTTTATATAATCAAATAACATTATAAATAACTTATAAAATATATATTTACATCATAAAATTTGATTCATTTTTTGTACCAAAATAATCTTTTATTTCTGTATCACTCGCTCGTTCTAATAAACGCCCAATACATTTTATTTGTACATCACCTTGATTTATTTTTACTTTATCAAGATGAACCTTTACACTATCATTCTGTTTTAAAGTTATATTTGTCTTCTTATCGGTAAAATCATTGCTAATATCCCATATATTGGTATCTATGTTTGCCTTTGGTATAAATATAATTATAGGACCATTCACAACAATGACTAATTCTGGGTTAATTGCTTTTATCGTACCAATTATAATAGTATTCTCTATTGGAATAGAAATCATTGTATGATACGCAATTTTATATGTAGCCGATCCGGAGAAATTTTCTGGTAAAATTATGTCTTCTTCATATGACTCTATATTATGAACTTTTTGAATAAATCCATAACGATTACATTTACCTTCCACCTTTTGACTTAATATAACCATCATATTATCTTCTATATCACTATTCATCATATGAGGGGGTACCATAATACGTGTATATTGAATTATATTTTTTGAAGGTGATACTATATCCATATTAATTAATGGGATAAAAAAAGTTTAAATCATTTTATTATCAATTTTTATGATTGGTATAATTAACTCTCAATCACACCAAAGGCGAATTTTTATAAAATGTTAATAGTTAAATAATAAAATAATATCTTAATGTGTTTTTTTATATATAATACTTGGCAACGCAACATCTGAATTAAATAATGTTAATATTATTTCATCACCATTTATATCTTTCAATAATTCAGACATTTGTATTTTCATTTGATTCTCAATAAAAGGACCATAAATAATACTTGTATCTTGTAATATCATTTCAATAGTTGTGTCCAATTTCATGTTCCAGTATTTAATAAATTCATCTAATGTGATATCATCATTTTGAATAAATTTCATCCAACCATTTAGTTTCTTTTTCCCTATCACTATTTCAGGCATAGGTAAAGGTTCTGAATAAATTATCGTATTATCTGCCATATTCATAAACCATGAACGATATTCTATGATTTTATCTATTTTATTTACATATTTTATCATCTCCAAACCAATTAAACCGACAGCTGTTGCTGTCGTTGAAGCAACCGCTGGAATGATTCTCCCTGCAATACCTTTTGTTTCATACCTAGTAATTGTTGGAATTGAATAATTCGTCGCTCTACAATTTGAAGCACTGTCTACCCAATAAATATGATAATTAGTATCATCATCTTTTTCAAATTCTTGTGGAATTAATATAATAGGTTCTAAATCTTTTTCAAGAATATTATCATGAATTTCTTGTTCCTTTGCTTCTTTTTCAGTAGTAGCTGTCTTACTATCATTTGGAGTATATTCAATCATAATAAATGTATCAATAAATTTAACAATATCTTCTTTATTATAAATCATATCTATTTTATAAATATTTGCTAATATATATGTTGTTGAATAGATAAAATCCACGACACATTCTTTCATACTATCAAATAATAACGGTGTTGGGCATTTCTTGCCATGAGACCAAAATCTCATACCATCTACCATATGATCTGGTGGTAAATTATGTAACAACTGTTTAATATCATGATTAAACAATTTCTCAAACATATTTCTTGATTTTATAATCAAATCATGACAATTTTTTGGTGTTTTATGATAATAATAATTTATATCACTTATCGCCGTGTTTCTTTCTTGAACTGATAATGTCATTAAATAATTAGGATTATTCATAAACATATTACAATTAACTGGACCTCTATTAAACATTTCAAAATAATCACGTGCCCAATGGATTGTATGTTGAATCATATTTGGAAAATTCTTAATTGTACATACAGGAAAATCTTTAGTTGCTTCGGGATCAGCTGAATTACTATATGTTTCTGTTATAAATGGTATAACAGGTTGAGTATTTAATTTCATACCCATTGTGCCACTCTCAAATAATGGCAAATTCTTATTAAAACATATACTATCAACATATCTACGTGCCTCCATGTTATCCAGCGCATTAATAACCAATGTAATATCCTTAAATGCCATCTCAGTAAATTCTTTATCCGCATTTGTTAATTTCTTTACATACCCGGTTGTTTTGATTGTTGGATTGTGTTTATTTATATATTTGATAGCTGTCATACATTTTGATTCTCCTACATCCTTTGTCCTAAATAATAATTGACGGGATAAATTTGAATGTTCAATATGATCAGGATCAATTATTGTAATATCCAAATTATCAAAAAGTATTAAATTTTTAATCCATTCACAACCCAATGCTCCGCAACCAACAATTAATATTTTGTGTTCTTTTAGATTATGTTTGAAATTATCATTCGTTACAACCGAATCATCTGTCCATTCATATGTCTGATTCAATGGTGTATATTTTGATGTAATCAGTTTAATTATCTCATTACTAACCATGCCACCCATCATGCTAACTATAAATGGATTGAATATATTTGTTTGTTTAATATCAGTATGTATTGGTAGGTCACTAAATGGTTTATGGATAATATTATGTTGTTGTGGTACATATATAATATTACCATTTATAAAATTACCTTTGTAATTAAACATATTATCACTATCAACAATTTTCATACTATATTTTGTATAATCAATTATCTTAAATTCTCTATCACTTAAATATTCACTATCGCCTTCTATATTTGTAAATCGTATTATATCACCAATAATATAATTATGTTCATTTGTTGTTAATAAATTATCTTTAATCTCCTTTACTGTAATCATCTCCTTAATTTCATCTGATAGATAATTTGTTGTATAGTTATAGGCATCAACCACTATACGCTCTAGAAGATTATTTCCCGTGTAATAAACAGTAGAACAATTATTCGTACGGGCAATATTATTAATTTCAGTTGCTTCATCATATGATGTATTTATTATTACAATACATCCAATTTCATTTACAATTAACTTATCAGAGCAATTAACATTAACAATATTATTCAATTCATTTATATAATCTTTTAGAACAAATAAATGATTACCAATAAGATTAATATTTTTAACTCCACTTAGAGCTAAATTTTTACAGATTTCATAATAAATATTAAATTTATTAGTAGGAAGCATACCCATAATGTAAATGGTACTATTCTTTATTTTGCTAAAGGCGTCCATCCCATATGTTCTAATCAATCTATCATATCTGGTATCCATTTTTTATTATCAATAATTTGAGGCCAAAAACTCATTTTTTCAACTTTTAAAAAAATTGAAAAAAATAAAACCTAAATGTTCCATATAAAAAATACTACTAAAGAGCTATCTCTTCAACACACACCCAACACGCGCAAGCGACACACAAAACACAAACACAAACACAAACACAAACCCCCAACCGCAAGAATGCCTGTTTGCCATGAATGCTCAAAAGATGTTGACTGTGTCACCATCCCCGCACTTAAATACCGCGAGGTGTGCTACAAGTGCTATTTGGACAAGTACGGAGGCGTTTCCTATGTCTGGGGAGGAAACATGTCCTTCACTTGTGACGGTACTACCTCTGATACTGTCAGAACCGTTTGTTGTAGTGCTGAAAAACCTTTGTCCTACCCAGAAATACAAATTATCGACGAAAAATACTATTGTTGTACTTTCTGTGCTCGTAACCGTGTTCGGCATCTCCTTCCCAAGCCTGCACCTCCTCCGCCCACTCCAGTTCTCTTCCAGACCTGCCAGTGGTCATATGTGCCTTCAATTGGTATTATCAGGAAGCCCTCACCCCCTCCCACTCCCCTGAGCGCCACTCACCCCACCTTCAAGCCTCCCGTTGATCGTGCCGGCTGGGAGGCCAAGTTCGGAATCAAACTCTGAAGAAAACCGCAATGAAAAGTTATAATATTATAACTTTTAAATTGCACTACCATCCATGGTATTTAGTATGACGGCAATCTATATTGATGGTAATATTTAATTGGACTATAAATATGAATACTATATGTAGTATCACGTGACATTATATTATGCTGACTATTAAATTTTTTATAGCCAATATCATGCTGATTAAGAATATTTAATTTAATAATGTTGTTAATTTTAACACATTCATATAATTGCCCTTCCATTACCTTTAATAAACAACCATTATATGGGTGAGAATGAAAACCGGACATTCTGTTATACCAAGATAATAAATATAAATCATAATTATTGTTACTATAAAGATTATATCTAATAAATTTATTTTTTTTTAATATATCTATATTTGGTTTATATATTTTCCAATCATCCCCATTATAATTTTGTAATATTTTATAACAATTTATAACATTCACATTTGGTTGTAATATTCTATTCAAATTATTTACTAATTCATGTAACGTTTTTATACTCATTAATTTTTAATATAAATACTTTTTATACATTTTTAACACTTTTACCCTGTTTTCTTTATAACTGATTATTGGTTCATAATATGATATATCTTTCATATTATATAAATTATGGTATTTTTCCCAATCATGTAAATGTTTTGGTTCAATATCTTTTAACTGTGGCAACCATTTTTTAATATAGTCAGCATCAGCATCATATGATTTTGATTGTAGGATAGGATTAAATATCCTAAAATATGGCATACTATCTGCCCCACTGCCCGCTGTCCATTGCCAATTACCATTATTAACTAGTACATCATAATCAACTAATTTTTGAGCAAAATATTTCTCACCTAATCGCCAATCAATCATAAGTAATTTAACCAAAAAACTGGAAACAATTAATCTCCCACGATTATGCATATAACCTGTGATATTTAATTGATTCATACATGCGTCTACAATTGGAAAACCAGTCATACCATTTTTCCATTTATTAAATTTACTCATATCATTTTCCCATTTAATATTATCATAATTTTCTTTCAATGAATTGCCAAAACGTTCAATAAATCCATCTCCCAGATGATAATAAAACTCACGCCATATTAATTGCCTTAATAATGGATCTTTTGAACCTAATTTATCTTTTATTTTATAATATGCCTCTCTTATTGACACACAGCCAAATTTTAAATACGCGGATAAATTGGTAGTTGGGATTGACAATGTATTCCTGGTTTTTTCATATGTTTTGAAATTATTAATATTATTTAAAATTTTCAAAGCGCTGTCGCGCCCACCATGTATATGAATCTTATCATTATATTCATAAAAATTATCTATTTTATTTTTATCTATTTCATATTTTGTTTTAACATGTTTACAATTTTTTAATGATATACTATGTGGTTCTCTTACTTTCGTTTTAATACATACTTTATAAAATGGTGTAAATTTTTGATATATTGAACCTGAACCAGTTGTTATACTTTTTGGTTCAAATAATAATATATCGTGATAATATTTAAACTCAATTTCGTTCTTCATACATAGTTTTGATATTATTTTTTCTCTCTTAACACTATACTTTGTATAATCAGTGTTTGTGTATATTGCTGTTATTTTATTATTCTTAATTATATTTTTTAACACTTTCTTTATCTCACCATAACAAAATGTTAATTGTGGTAATTCTTTTTTTAATTCCATTAAACTTTCTACCATAAACATTACCGCATTATCTGATTTATAACTATTATTTGTTATTTGTTCAGGTGTGAATATAAAAATAGGATATATTGTATCACTATTTTTAATACATTCATTTAATGCTGTATTATCTTTAATTCTGAAATCTCTTCTAAATATAAATATACTCATTATATATATTTATATTTATGTTTATTTTAATTCATTTATTTAATGATGGAAAATGATAACGAAATTTATATAATTTAGTTTTATTCTTCTTTAAAAATGCGTGATACATATTATCCCATATGTCACACCATTCCCCTTTCTTAAAATCGCTCATATTAGTAATATAATTACTACTGCTAATATACGGTTTCCTCATTGTATTTCCTCCTGTTATAAAGAATACCATTTCATAAACATTTTGATGCATAACCCATTCATAGCTATCTATTGAAAATTCCATAAACCATCTAAAACCTTCCTTTGGAGCGATCCCAGATAAATTCATAAAATTACCAATAAACATTAACCTTCCAATATGATGAATATACGCTTTATTGAATCCATCTTTAATAAGATAATCAATTGGTTCTATATTTGTAGTTCCATCGTACCAAGCTTTTGTTAATTTCTTCTTGTTACCAAAATAATTTCCTTTAAATTTTATATAAATATAACAATATCTTTGATATTCTCGCCAAAATAATTGTCTTATAAAACCTTCAAAACTATTTATTGGAATTTTTGATTTAATTTTCTTCAATATATCAATTAAATCACTTGGACATAATATACCTATATTAAGACTACTACTAAGAATACTATGATACATATAAGTCTGGCCATTTTTAACAAAATCTTGATAAGGCCCAAATTTCTTTAATTTATATTTTATAAAATGTTTTAACCATTTTAATGCCGTTTTTCTGTCTATTGGATAATTGAAATTTTCTATATTCCCATAATTTTTAGGAAAATGTTTAGTTACATAATATTCTGCTTCTTCAATATATTTATTTATAGTTATTTTTGGTTGGGGTGGTATTTTTGATTCAGTATATTTTTCTCTATTCATTTTATCTTGTGATTTTAATTCAGGATATAAATCTAATTTATTTTTACTCCACATATAAAAATTATTAAATATTACTTTCTGTTTCTTTCCATTTTTTTCATAATATTCCTTATATAAATCTTTATTTAATAAAAAATTTGGTGTTTCTAACATGGTATACTTATTTGGTAATTTTATTTTATCAATATTATCAAATATTATATAATCAGTATAATTAAATTTCATATTATAATCAATATATTTCACATTATAATCGTTTTTAATCGTATCATAATATGATTTCATTGATGCTCTGTGTAAAATTAATTTCTTTTTATTATAATTATATTTTTTAAAATAATGTGGATGTTCCCATATAACTATATCTTTTATGTCTTTTGGAATATATTTTGTACTAAATAATGTATTGGGTAGTATTACTAACATGATATTATATTATATGATATTTAAATATGTGGTGTGCGCAATTCAAAAGTGCGTTCCGCACTTTTGAATTATCGCAACCATCTTTGTTTTGCTTAGTGACAATCCGCAAGTGCGGATTGTCAGCAACACATATGCTTATTTATACCTGTCGGATTCATATTCTCATCTGGATATGTCATTGGCACCGGTATAGGATTTGGCATTGAATGTATGACCATCATATGTATTAAACTTTGATTTGACTTAAAATTATCAACCTCTTCATATTCTTCTTGTTCCGCAATTAATTCATTTGAATCAAATAATTTATTAAAATATACTAAACGTTCCTCCTGTGTTTTTCCATATTGTTCAAAATATGTTTCCATCGTAGTATCCAGTTCATTACGTTTATTATTATATTGTTCCATCATATTATTAAATTCATCTGTAGATATAGCAGTTACTTTTTCATTTAATATTGGTTGATATTTATTTTCTTCAGTTAATTTAAAACCAAATATTTCATTCTTTGTGTCATCAATAGGTTTTACAATTAAACCAAACCAAAATACACCTTGCGAATAGCGTTTCTTATTTAATCCTAAATCTTTCAAAACAAGTGGTAATAATTTATGTGCTAACGCCCGATCATTCTCGTTGTAATATTTCATACTTTTAACTAAATTTTGAAATATATCATTGAATTGTATTCTATCTTCAAGAGATGTTGTTATATTGTATGTCAGATTAATATACGATTTAATAGCATCAAATGTAGGACGTTCTGGCCATTCTTTCTCCTCATTAAAATTATTCATTATTAATTTAATCTTTTGTTTTAATTCATTTTCATCAGATATATTTTTAATTTCATTATATAATTGATTATAAACATTAATTTCATTAATTTCTAATTTATCAATTAACACTAATTCAGGGAAAAAATTGTTTATATCATCTAAATTTAAATTTGTATCTTTTAAAATTGTTATATTTAAGAAGAATTTATTAAAAAACACATAAGTATATATTTTTTGTACTTTCTTCTTTGCGTTTTTATATAATCTACCATTTATATTAACACCTTCAAAATGTGTTTTTTTCTTATTTGGTGTTACTATATTATTTATATTTTTATTTAATGATATATCTTGTTTTGTAAATATCTTTGGATTAAATATTTTACTGAAATTATTTATTGCATTACTCATTTCTACTAATGTTGATTTAATTACATCAATATCATATATTTCATTTTCAAAAAAACCATATTCATCTGTTATTTGTAGTTTATTTATAAATTGATTTAAATGTAATTCTTCATAAATTACATCCGTATATACCCTCTGATGTAATTTAATAGCATCTATATTACACGTATTTAATAATTTATATTTTTCATCAATCTTAAACAATAAAAAATTTTTTATTGGTTGTTCCATAAATACCGGGATGCCGATTTGTTCACTTGGTTGTATAGGTGGAGGACATAAATTTTCTTTAAAGTCACCGCGTAAATCATGTGACTTTATTTTTCTAGTTGGGATCTGCCCAGATGGCAATGAATTATATATTTCCTCATTAAAATCATTAGTTTCAATTAATTTAATTAAACTTGGGTAAAATTTTTCATCAATCAAACTTATTGTTCTACAAAAATCAGTAAAATTGGAACTCTTATATAATTCTTTATATGTTGCTAATATTGATAAATCAAATTCCAAAGGACCCAATTGTTCGCAACTGAATAGGTCACCAGGGTCTACATCATCATACATCATTACATTACTATACATATATATGATTTAAAATAAACGAATGAATATTATTTAAAAATATTAATATTATAATATACAATGTCACGTGAATGGTATGATTATTTTAATGAATTTGTTATAAGTACTTTTCCTAGCGCAATAGACTCGTTATATGATAATATGAGTATTGATATTGCGAGGAAATATCAGGATATAATTGATTGGGATTTATTATCAGGTAATACTGAAAATAATTTAATTACATTTATTGATATAATGAATAATGATGATTTACCATGGAATTATTGTGTGATTTCATATCATTATGCCAAATGGGCTGATTGTTTAGAATATCATGATTGGAAACATTGGGATATGGTTAATTTAGCACATATGAAAGATTTAACATTAAATGATATTATCATTAATCCTCATATAGATTGGGATTATGAAGTATTATCTTATAGAGATTTTTTAACAAAAGAATTTATTGCGAATAATATGGATAAAAATTGGGATATGAAAGCTTTATCCTCCCATAAAGTAGTTGATTTAGAGTTTATACAAAGTCATAATATGAAATGGGATTATGAAGGAATGTTATATAATCCAAATATTGATATTGAATATTTTATTAATAAACAAGAATTTAATAAACATTTAGATTTATTACAATCAAGATTTATGTATTTTAATAAGGATACAAATGAATATGATATGATTAATATTATTGATAACATTATGAAATATCCACTTGCTTGGGATTATGATATTATCGCCTCATTAAAATCTTTTGATGTTGATAAATTTTTTGAACTCAAAATTGATTATACAATGAATGAAACACAATTAAAAGCATTATATGACGGTCTATCTTCTAATAAACATCTTGATTTTCATAAACATATTTTACCACGTATTTCTTCACCACATTGGAATTACAGAAAATTATCAGCAAATCCGATTATAACAATGGAGATAGTTAAGAATTATGATTTACCATGGAATTATATGGCATTATCATTAAATCCTTCTATTACAGAGGAAGATGTACTGAATAATCCAGATATAAATTGGTTTCATTGGAATTTATCATTAAATCCTAATATATCTTGGGAATTTGTAAAACAACATAAAACAAAATTGTGGAATCCAAATGGAATTATAAAGAAAAACATATTATTCTCAGAAATTGAAAACAATAAAGACTTATTTAAAAATATTGAAATAGATGATATTTGTGAAAAGTATTTTATTGCAGAAAAATATAATTTTATAAATAAATCATTTTCTTACAAATCCGATCACTCAATATAACACCGAGATTAAATATATAATTAATCATTCTTTTATTAATATTATTTTTATTCAAATGAAATAAATTCAATATAATATATTCAATAAAATCATTTGGAATCGCGTAATTAATAATAATATGTTTGATATATTTAATGTTTGTATACATTTGGTTATAATAATCAATCATTTCACTGTTTGTATATTGATTAATTTCATGAAATTGATATACAAAATACTCTCTAATACTTATTATATTATCCTTTAATAAATATTTTACAAAAAAATCTAATATTTTTATATTTCCCAAATTAATTATTTCAGGCGTAATAAATTCAATCCCATATTCAAAATAACTATAATTATTATATTTAGCAAAATATGGCTCATAATTTATAAAATCCATATTACATGATTTTATAATATTTAGCATTATATTATAATTATTTACCAGGCCAGTAAAATTACACATCATTAGAGCAACAAATACTTTCTTGGATTCTTTCTTATTTAATTTTAATAATATATATTTTTCAATAATATCAATATTTATCAAATATTGATATTCTGTATTTGTGAATACGGGTTTAACCGGAGCGGAATAAGGTATATTACTAAACGCTGACTCTATACATTGTATTATATTATTTAACTGGATTTTAACTGGTTCTCTTGTAATATTCGCACCATTGTAGATAAATAATCTTGTGAATGCGGTAGAATAATCATCATTATCAATAGCATTAAATATATTATATATTTTATTTGCTTCATCCAAATATTTATGTACAATAAATTCTTTGATTTCAAATGCCATTCTTTTATTTATAAATTAATCATTTATAAATAAATTATTCAATTTTTTATATTATATTTTAATGTATTTTTATATTCTTATAATAATATTACTGATTGTATTTTTTTGTATGCCTAATGGTAAACCAAAAAAAGAAAATAGTATTTTTAGTATTAGACGCGATATATTGGCTAAAACTGATATATTATCAAAGTATTTAATATTATGAATTTTTATCTAATATTTCTACTCTTAATATTAATCTATCAAATGGGGTTTTGTCAACAGCTTTAACAAAATATTCCGCTTCATCAATATTATAAAAATCAATAAAACCAGATTTACATTCATAATTACTCATATTTATCCTACTAATCATACCCCATTCGGACATTAATTCTGTTAGCTCATCAATTGTAATATCATCTGGTAAATTACTAATACGTACGGTGACTATTTTCCTTTTATCAATATATGGTTTATTAAATTGTTTAATAAATGGTTTTTTAATTTCATTTTTTGGTTCAATTGTTATAATTTGTGGTTCAGTTTTTTCTTTCCCACATCTTAATGTAACATGAGGTCCTCCACATTTTCGGCATTTTATTAATGATGTCATTTATATTATATTATCTAGTTTTTATTTAAATAGATTATATAATGAAATTATATTATAAAATTATCTTTAATATCATCAAAAGTTGACGTTGTTCTAAATATATTTATGACTTCAGCAGATGTATATATCATATCTATATCTGTTCTCATATCATTTATATCTATATCTATTTTCCAAAACATTATTATCATCATCATTACATCATATGTAGAACATTTAGTGAATTCTATTTTAATATCTATTCTACCCGGTCTAATTAATGCCTTATCCAAATGATCAATTTTATTTGTTGTCATTATTATAATACGTCCACTACATTCATTTAATCCATCAAGAATATTTAATAAGAATGATAGATTATTATTATTTTTATTTGTTTCTTTCATAATCATTTTTTCTAATAATTGCATATTATTTGGTACCTTTACACCTTCTTCTGTTTCAGATGATGTGTCAATTTCTGCTTTCTTATTCACAATATCTCTATCTTTCACCACATCTCCAAAAGCATCAATATCCTCAAAAATAATTACTCGTTGATCTTGTGGTATAATATAATCATAATCAATTTCTTCATTGTATATAATATTTTTTAAATCATTAAAATCAAAATTATCAGTTAATTTAATATCAATCCCATGTCGTTTAGTATAATTCATTAATTGTTTTATAAATCTAGTTTTACCACATCCTGGTTCACCATATAATAATATGCCTAAATTATAAGGAATACCTCGTTCTTCATACCATTTACGATTATTTAGAAAGAAATCTATTTTATTTAAGATAGCTTCTTTCATATGAAAATAACTGTTATCAAATGTAATGGTTGACTCCCATGGTGTTCCTTCTATCTCTAACCCATTTTTATTATTACTCACAGTTATTAATAATTGTCCCTCATTTGATTTGTGTTTTAAATGATTTTTAAATTCTTCAACTCTTTTATCTATCCAATTTTGTAAATATATTACATCATATTTATATGAATATATATTTAATATATTTACATCAATTGTTTCTACTTTATCATTAGTTTTGGTTTTGTCTTTTTGTTCTGTCACAATAGAACCAAATATATCATTATCTAATGTGAATTCTTTATCTTGATCAACGACATATTCACTTGAAAGTTCTTCCGTTGATTCATTATAATCATCCCAGGTGAAATCATTTACCTCACGAATACTATATATACTTTTATTTTTATTTTTTGACATATAATACATAACTGCCCGATATTTATATGATCTATTTCTACCCTCATTACGTAATATAATTTTATTCATATCTTGATTAGTTTTAAATAAATCATTAAATTTTTTTGTTATAAATGTTTTTAACTTGGCTGTGTCAATAAAGAAAAATATAAAAATCATTGATAATATAATCATGCTGTCTAAAGTATTATACCCTGTTCTAAAATTAATAACTTGAGACATAATATTTGTCACAAGTGGATACATCATATATTCAACTGAAATCATTTTATAATAAAAATAATATATCTCTTTATATCATGACAGTTGACATTAAATTAAATTAACTATTTTGAATCTATTATCAAAATAACCACATGAAATCGCTAACTTTACAAAATTACTATCACTATATTGTTCTCTCAAATAATAACTTGGCTGATACGATGTTTCAATTAATCTTATTAGGTTTTTGTTATACATATTAATTGGCTGATAGTTTTTATCTTTCTTACATAATAATATTAAATATTTCACTAATTTAATATTATGTTTTACACAAGCATTGTTAAATATATCATTTATATACATCGGTTGATACTTGTTATCTATTTTATATAATTTTGTTAAATATTTTATAATAATATAATGATCGCCTATCTTTGTGTCATCTATATAAATCATATGATATCTCACTTGTTTCTTTGCTAATGTGAATGGATCTGAATCAATTATATTAAATTTTTTATATAGTGATAATAAATATTTAACTATTTTAAATCGCCCCTTACTACATGCGATATGAAATCCTTTTGATATATTATTTATTTTATTATATTTCTTATCATTCATAAATAATTCACATAAATACATTACAACATCAGTATGACCTTCGCGACATGCTTTAATAAAGCCACATTCATTATTCACATGAATATTGATACGTCTATATCTCTTATCAATTTTATATAAGGTTGTCAGATGTTTTACGATATCAATCTGGCCATACTCACATGCTGTTGTATACAATATCTCATTGTGAGTATTTATTTTTATCGCTTTATAATATTGTGGCTTGGTTTGACATAATAGTGTTATATATTCTATAACATTAAAATGGCCACATTTTATCGCTTGTCGCAAATTCCTAAGTGTATCACACATAGCTGTTTGGTATATATTTAAATTTAGTGGACAATACATATTATCAAAATAATGTAGGTCTATTAAATATCTTAATACATTTATACTACCATGCTTACATGCGAGCCTAAATCCCTGTTCTGAATCAATTTCTTCAAAATGTGAATCTATACGATAAATAGACGATAAATAACGTACTATATTTTCTCTATCAGACATACATGCGAAATAAAAACACCTATTAAAATGTGTTCTATGATAATCTTCTATTTTGTATACTTCTATTATATATTTCACTATATTAAGAAAACCTCGCCTGCATGCTAGTTCTAAAATATCACATATCATATTATAATCATTACCTACTTTAAAAACATGAAGATAATTTTTTAATAATCTAACATCACCATAGTCTGCCCAATTTGTCTCAGCGAAATCCATTTTTATAAAATAATATAATTATACGTTTCGTTGTTCAATTTTTATAAAGTTATGATTGGTAGAGATAATACCATATAACGCCGAAGGCCCATTTCCAAAGGAATATTATAATATGATGTCCACGGTATTACAAGCCCATCTAAAACCATAATCATCATCTGCATGAATATTAATGGGCTTATAATTGGAATCATTTTTATGCAATTCACATAAAAATCGTACAACATCACAATACCCATTTTCGCAAGCCAATCTAAAACCCAAACCTAAATCATATTCTTTTAGTGATAGTTTTTTAATATTTACAATATCCCCATTCCTACAATAATCTATAAATGTTTCCATTTATGATAATAAAATA
>JACCDO010118629.1_pt1 | contig 15519 bp, 4 predicted proteins | sample 7446101 | NCBI WGS metagenome assembly JACCDO01 (sample SAMN15323440, study PRJNA562643) | freshwater metagenome | isolation source: river surface water | place: USA:Blue River Watershed | collected 2017-08-16
ACGATAGACGGATATACCTAGTGCAGCACTTAAATCTTGAACAAATCGAGTATCAAATGCTCTTCTATTTATCGTCAAGCCAATATATAGATCACTTCCAGAGTTGTAAGGGTCGGATACTAAATTTTTACCTGGACCATCAAATATACTACGAAATAATCTCACTGTCATATCAACATATGGAACTGTCTCATAATGAGTGCTGGGAGGTCGCGTGTCGCCATACCAAAACCCTGTATCAACAGCATTATTCACTGATGCTGCCAGTAGCAGCAAAAGTAGAGGGATCACAATAGTGATCAGACTCATTTCGTCTTATGTATCGATCGATTCTCCCGTTAAAAATTACGGTAAATTGGACCGGTACAGTATGTTTACATACCTTGAAGTATTCCTTCAAAAAACATTCTGAGCTCTATTTGATCGAGACAATATTTTAATTGCCTAAATTAGGATATTATTCTCGTGTCCTATATTGAAAATTTCTTTCACTGGAGAAACAATAGAAATGAGCGAAAGTAAAAAAATGCGCATACATTACACTCTTGTGATAAATATATTAGGTTAGTATGTTTCATTTAAATTTTATGAACTAGATTTTTTGAAAAGGCAATCTAGGAATTACCGTACATGTACAGGTACAAACCAGGTTTTGTCAAACCTGGCACCTACCTAATGGTAATCCCTCGCTTACTTCCTTGAAAGAGTTCATCGCTGAAATGAAAAATTTTAGTTTTCCGATTTTCCAAACCGTGAGAAACCAAAACTAAACGAAACGACTAGATCACTACCAAAATCAATTGTGGTAGATTCAAATGGCGTTATTCTCTCCGATCAGTGATATAATCCACGGTAATATTACTTCGTTGACTATTTTATATGGCAGTGAAACGGGAACAGCAGAAGATGTCGCGTTCCAAGTATGTGCGTTAATTGAGTCACGTTTCGAGATATCTGTGATTGTCAAATCGTGTGATGAGTATGATATATCCGAAGTAGTATTGCAGAAGTTAATTATTTTTATCGTCTCTACCACGGGGGATGGGGAGATTCCGAATAATATGAGAAAATTTTGGCGATTTCTATTACAAAAAAAGTTAAATAGTGATACTTTAACGAACTTAAAGCATGCTGTATTCGGATTAGGAGATTCTTCTTATGATAAATATAATGCTGCTGCAAGAAAATTGCAAATGAGGCTGAAGCAATTAGGTTCTCAAGATATTTTGCCCATTGGGTTAGGAGACGATCAATCAAGATATGGATATTTAACAGCTTTAGATGCTTGGATAGAAAATGTTATGTCAAATTTGTATTCGTTAGGGTTAAAATTAAATGAAGGGGGGTTTAAACCAAACATTCCGCTGTACAAAACAGAGTTAAATACTAATTTGATTGATACAAATACTGACTTAATTCCATCAGATAGTGATTTAAATGGGTCTGTGTGTGGAAAAATTACAACTGCTACTGTGACTTTAATTAAGCGTTTAACAAACTTTTCCTGGCATCAGGATGTAAGGCATGTCGTCTTTCAATTAGATGCTACTGAATTTTCGGTACCTTCATTTTTAGCAGGAGATGTAGTAAAAATATATCCTTGTAATAGTGCTACAAGTATTTCAAGAGCGTTAAAAATTCTTCAACGCAATGATAGCTTACTCGCTCTTGATACTAGAGTAACAATACTAAAGTCTGATATTCGAAAAAACTGTAGACATAATAGAATTAATGGCTCAGGTACTGTTCTACTTGAAACTATTTTAGGAACATACCTTGACATTTGCGGTATGCCACAACGAAGTTTTTTTCAGTCTTTAGCGACATTTGCATTAAATGAAGATCATAGGGAAAAATTAATTGAAATTTCGACAGCTGCTGGTAATGATATATACTTTAATTATTGCGTAAAAGAACGGCGAAATTATATTGACGTCCTTGAAGATTTTCATAGTGCGTGTCCGCCGTTAGACTTTCTGTTGGAGGTAATTCCACTAATAAGACCAAGGTCCTACTCTATTGCTTCCACTAGTTTGGTGAACAGTCGAGAAATTCATGTATGTGTAGCATTAGTCGAATACAAAACAAAATTGGGTAGGAAAATTGAAGGAACATGTTCTCAATATCTGAAAAACGTAACTGCAGGTACTAAAATTAGACTTATCTTGTGCAAAGGAGCTTTCAATGCGCCTGAGGTGAATAAGAAAATTATTTTAATCGGTCCTGGAACAGGAGTTGCTCCTATGAGAGCTATCATCGAAGAAAGGCTGCATTTAAGTCCTCATAAAGAAATTCATAATTTTTTGTTATTTTTTGGGTGCAGGAAACAGAATTATGACTATTTATATGAAGATGAGTTTAATAACATAAATGAATCCATGGAAATTAATACGATACTAAACAATCCTGCGCTAAGTACGAATAGTTATAAAACAGTTATCACTGCATTTTCGCAGGATCAACCACAAAAAGTTTATGTAACAGATAAACTCAAGTTGGTCGGTGATAGTGTGTGGAAAGCATTGTTAGATGGTTGTTATATTTATATATCAGGCTCAGCAAAAAATATGCCCAAAGATGTTCGTAAAGCCATTCATGATATTATAGTATTACATGGTAATATAACCGCTGATGAAGCGACTGAGTTTTTAAAAAAAATGGATAATGACAAAAGATATATTGTAGACTGTTGGTGAATAATGTGATTCATGTAAACTATAATATTTTTTTCTTCTTGTGTTAGGGGTTTTTTTTCTTCGACATAACTTCTTAAGTTAGAAAAAAAGAAGAATCAAGAAAAGAACACTTCCTAGTAGTGACAGTCGTCTCATTCTCTCCATTGTGCTATATATTCAGAGGAGATGATCGTTCAAGTTAAAACATTAAAAAATAACATGATCCAGATAGAGGCAAATGACGGTGACACAGTATTGACCTTGAAAGAAAAGATTATGGAAAAAAATCCAGAATATGTTGTGGATAGGCAAAAATTAATCCACGGTGGTAAAGTTTTGGTTGATTCGAAACCATTTGGTGAATTAGGATTAACTGAAAAAGATTTTTTAGTTGTTATGGTGACTGCTGCAAAGACCTCCACTTCATCTGTGGGTGGGTCTTCTGGAACAACCAGTGCATCTTCTTCTTCAGTGACAACTAATCAACCAACTATAGCACCTGTAACTCCCGTTGCGCCAGTCGCTCAGCCAACTGTACCAACACCTGTAGATAATTCTGTTAATCAAAATATTGCTGCAACTTCAAATGTATCACAAGAACATGTAAATAATTTGATGTCTGCCACTGGACATTCAGAAGCTGCTGTTCGTGCTGCTCTTAATGCATCTAATGGAAATGCTGATCTAGCGTTTGAAATTTTAATATCTGGTGGAGTACCCCAAATGATGAGTCCTCCATCGATGACAACAGCACCGTTAAATGTTCCCGCTGCACCTACAACTGGGTCCAATGAGTTAGATAGATTGCGCCAGCATCCCCAATTTAATGACTTAAAGCGTTTGATTCAATCTAATCCTGCTGCTCTTCCTCAATTGCTGCAATTGTTAGGTTCACAAGATCCATCATTACTAGCTGCGATCACTGCAAATGAACAAGCGTTTTTGGCGATGATGAATGAACCTATAACCACAAATCCTCCGCCAGTCCCACAGCCCAATGCCTTTGGTGTGCCAGGTGGTATGCCTGGTATGCCTGGTATGCCTGGGGCTGGTGGTTTAGGCGGATTAGGTGCTCAAGGTGCGATGTTAGCTCAATTATATAATAGTTTACCGCCTAATGAACGTAACAATTTGGCGCAACAAATGAATATGGCTCCTGAACAGCTCCAAGCCCTTATGCAATTAGCGCAAATGTCACCTGACCAAATACAACAATTTGAGCAGACATTAGGTATGGGTATGGGTGGTCCTCCACCCGGAGCTCAGTTCATTCAGCTGACTCAAGAAGAAATGAGTCAAGTAGACCAAATTGTAGAAATATGTGGTTGCTCTCGACAAACGGCAGTCCAAGCTTATCGATATTGTGATAATAATTCAGAATCTGCCATAAATTTTATCTTCAATCATGGTGGTGATGCCGCATTTGGAGGGGATGATGGTGACTTTGGAGAGCATGATGAAGATGATATGTACAATTAATTTGATTTGATTTATCGAATAAACAAAACAACTAAATAGACTTTTTCTTTGTACCAAGTATGATAACTAATGCTAATGAATATTTCGATTCAAATCCACCAGCTACCTCCCTTTTGTCGCCAGTGTTGATGACAAACGGTCGTAAAGATCCAATTATGACTAGTCTATTATTGACCCGTTGAATGTTTTCATAGTTCATATTCTCGGTAAAACTAAGGCTCTGTATGTTAGGAAGTAGCTGTGAAGAATTACCCACAAAATCAGGATGTACAAAAAGATTTGCTGCGTATCCTTTAGCCCATAAACCTCTCATAGTTGCTGCTTCATAAACTCTAATACCATCATGTTCAGCTATTGCTTCGCTAGTTAAATCATTATTCAGCCACACAATTGCAGCGACTTGGTCTATACTTGCTACCATTACTGGACTCGATGTATTAGATCCGATTGCCATCGAACAAACAAAATATTTGACAACATTAAAAGAAACCATAGTTCCATTAATAGTACTGGATAAAGATCTGGCAATTTCGTCACTAAAACTTTTGAAAGAATTGTGAAACAACCCATCATTGTGATGACTTGCAAACACTACACCATTCGTTGTATCAAACCATATTGTGGACTGAAGCAAAATAGAATTACAAATTTTCAGTGCATCTTCATGTAATATTTCATCTAATACGATAAAGTCTATTGTATTAATAACTTCCGAAATTAGTTTAAGCTGTTCGATTGCGCCATCGGGTATGAAATTTGTATGGAAAGTGCTATCTTTTACTTGAATAATTCTATTTACAAATCCATTACAGACAGAATATTCATCGTCCGTCAACTTAAATGGATTTTTTTTATCAGCGATCAAAGGTATAAGCTTATGTAAACTCTGTATCGCTTCATTAACTACTTCACTCTTGGTAATCTCGTATATGTATTTCAACTGCGCAATGTCAAATTCCAGTTTATTGTACGAGTAGTACATTAATTGTCCTGTTTTACGATATACTTTGACTGGTTCCAAACATGACTGATTTCGGGAGTTTTTGCAACTGAGTTTTCTATACTCGGGTACCTGTAATGAATTAGACAAACGAGTTATATCACACGTTGAATTGTGGTCTCCGACATTATCCTCGTCCTTGTAGAATACAAATCGTTTAAATTTCCTTAATGGAATTTCAATTATTTCATCGAAGTGTGATTTCAAGGCATTCAAATAAACTTTTTGTGCTTCCATAGATGAAGCTTCAACTGAATGTCCGGATTTTGCAATAGGGTTAAACCCTTTGTTATTATCAACATTGCCACTGATTTCAAAGCCTGAAGGTTTGGGCTTTTGCACGACATTATCGTCGGTATTTGTATTTTTTTGAAGGGTTGTACCATCAGTCCGAATAGTTTCATTGTTGTGAAATATATCTTGTTGTATGGATACCTCGTGATTTGAAACGTTTTTTTTGCTTCGCATCATGGCATTAAATGTTTGTATCCGCTTACGATCAACATCAATTTCAAAGTCTTCACTCCCTATAGTGTACGTCATACGTAATCCTCCTCTTTTTTTAACATAATTTATAGTCTTCTTTAGGGTGGGGCCTTTAGATTGATACCAAATTGTTATAATACTCATTTTTTCTAGCTGATCTAGAAAATTAATTAGAGCATTTTTTATGGTTGGGGCAAAATCTGGTGCAAATGACTTAATACAGGCCTCTAAAATTTTATCATAAGTATATTTATCGTCAGTCAAGAATATTTTATTCACCTCATTTACGATAGCACTCGATACCACAATCGAATAGCCAGTCATCGATGATGAATAATGCCGTAAAAATGCTTTAATACTAATGTTAGTATTATTAAATACCGCTAAACCTAACGATTTTGTTCTTGGTATTACATAGATATCGTAATCCTTTGAAATTGATTGGAGAAAATTTTCATTGATGTACGCCCGACCGTGTATATCAGCACCATGTCTACACACGTAACTTGTATAACGAAAAGAAGGTGCAACATCCTCTAAGATAAACGAGTCATGTGCACCTAGTTGCCTTATTCGTCTGAAAGATTTCTGTTCCATATTATCGTATGGATTTACATAAGTATTTGGGAACCAATTCAAAATTTGTAATCCTGTTTTAACAATATGAAATTTAAATTCCTCTTTTGTAAATGATAATACTTTTGACGGTTTAATGTCATCCATCAATTTTAAATTATGTGCCACGCTGTTGAAGTTGTACACATTTTCAAAATCCGCTGCAAGAAACTGAACGAGATTGTTATCTGATTTTAAAAATGAAAAACCGTATGTATCTAAATAATACCTTACCAGTCTAGCTGGTTCGTAACTGAATGGATAACTGAAGGAACTGTTTCTATTTTGGATTAATCGCCTAATTTGGGAGCTGTGTTTATTCTCGCTAAAATAGGTTACACCAGCTATACCTCTGGGATTCAGTATATTAGCCATTGCGATGAAATGCTCTTCATAAAATGGACTGAGCGATGGGCCCCCAAAATACTCGATGTAATCAAAACCATATTCTTCTACATCGTCAAGAGCGAAACCAGTTGCATAAGCATGATTCCTGATGTAGGAAAGTTGGATATTAATTCTAGGTATATAATCATTCATGTCTGATTTAATGAACGTAATTAACTCCAACATATCTTTTGGCAAACATGTTGTAATCCTATTCATAATATTGATTATACGATCCTCGTCAGGTGTAACTACCACTATTTCAATATCAAATTTATCCTCGGATTTTGCGACATAACCTAGGAAAGAATATATATTTCGGTCACTAAAGTACTCAGCAAATAAAACTCGATATGCTCTACCCAAATTATAAACATAAGATGCATTGCCTTTATACGCGTGATGAATAATATCGTGTATAATAGCACCTCCCACTAATTCCTTTTTTTGATTTATCTGTAACTCCTCTAATGGCGAAGCTAGAATTTCATTAAAATCAACACATTCTTTATAATTTCTTACTTCCTCCTTAAATTTAACACATGGATGCATGTTGTACTCCTCCTGCCTTAAGAAATCGAGCAAATCGATATGGGAGCATAAATCAATTGTTGACATTTCTAACAAACTTTTAGCAGTAATTTCGCTGTTAAAATGATTGAACAATATTCTAGATAAAAATTGGTCAACAGTATCCGTTCTACCACAATTTTCATCTTGAATCATACGCCGTAGTGCTAATAAGTATTTTACTAGTGGTAAACCATGGTGACTACCGACTGAGTATAGATGTTGGCTGAGAATTTCTAAAGCCAAAGTAGGAATAGTGCAAGTCCAAACATTAATAAAGTTAAGCATACCAGCTCTTTTAGGTGGCTCTAAACGAATTAATTTAGTCACTATTTCAACTGCCCCTGTTAAATCTCCAAGAGCTACTTTGATTCTAGCGAGATGAATTGCACACTCCGTCCTAGACTCGTCGTATGTGTAGCATATTTGCATCCACTTTTCTCCATTCGTTAAATCATTAAACATGTTAATGTATATACTTCCTAGAAGCATCGCTGAATATAACCTTTCCTCCGCAAATTCAGACTCATATGAGGATGTAGCTCTCAAAACCAAATATTTAGTGGCGAGTGCAATAAATTTTTCGACTTCAGTAGTCATAACGTTATTGCTTAGTTTATACAATTCCTCTACAATACCATGATACGTTATTCCCAAATAATTGTGAGTATGAGGATCATGACCATATTCAACAAGATCTTTCTCAAGTAAAGATACATCAAACATTAACCGCTTTAAACTAAACGAATTGTTGTGCCCAACTGTAGTATGCCAACTTCCTTTTTGTTCAATTTCATGTGAAACCCACGGAATAGATTTTACAAAATAGGAATCAAGACTTATGTCTAATACTTCATGTAAATTGTATCGCATCTTCAAACCCTCGCGGTGTAATAGCATCCAATCCATCTGTCTATAAGTTACTCCACTTCTGTCGTAAACAGTAAAGCGAAAAACGGTATGTAAAAAGTCAAGGTCAGATTTAGCCATGGTACCTGTATTGGGTTTCCAGTCAGGATCGCCAATAATGACATGTGTCGCCTGAGGGAAATGTTTCCATGCTTCTCGCAGTGATAAAGTTCTAGATGATCCAAAACCATCAAAAACATAGTCAATTATCTTATACCCTTTTGCTCGACCTTCTAAAATTTGATTTATTATTGCATGAGAATCATCAATAGTCCTATTGTCAACAAGAATTGTAAAATAATCTACAATCGGTAGCCAAAGTGCTAAATTACTTTTAAAATTTACTCCCTCATCACGACTTATCATGGTCAAAACAATACTAGGTTCTTTCGTGCCATTTGTTTGCAAGACATAACTTTGTAGAACACAAAAGCATAACACAATATATATCTCAAAAATAAACTTCATGCTGCGATGTATTCCACTTAATGCATCAGCGAGAAATCTCCTTTTGTATCCCTTGAGACTTTTACTGTCTACTCGGTCGGCAGTTTGTACCAAATTGGCACATTAAATTTGCCACGGTTCTATCCTAGAAAGATTAAATTTTTGTGGTGTGGAACAACTTTTCACCGGATTGAAATCTGACGATTCCACACAGAAAACCATGGAAAATCTTTCGACCACAAACGAAGAGGCTTTGCTCTTACAAGCGGGACGGCTCCAAAAGGAGCGTGAGACAATTAAAGATGTGTTAGATCAACTTGATCAAAAAATTTCACTACATACATCGAAATTATCTCAAATTGGAAAGACTAGGGAATCTGAGGAAGAGTTAGTCGCTAAATTGGAGAGACTGGAGTTGAAGCATGAAACTACCACTCAATCTAGTGCAGATGAGAGAAATTTTATTCGAGACATGAATAAATTAAAAGAACAGAAAAAAAAACTAGTAGAATATAATTCTATTCAAGCAGAATTAGACGAAATAAAAAGTCAACGAAAGTTGAAGCATTTTGAACTAAAATCTATTGAAAAACAGGTTGATGAAATCCAGCTTTCCCTCAGAAAAATTAAACTTGTTGCAAATATAAAATGTGACGTCTCCAGTCTGGTAGAACATCGATTAAACGTCCCACAATTAAAAATGTCTCATATTATCGGTAAAAATCGTCAACAATTAGTACAGCTAGAGAATAGTTGTGGTGTTAGTATTAAAATTGAAACTCGTATTGGCTCTTCAGCTGATGAGGGTTATTTAACTATTTTAGGCACTGAAACTACAATTAATAATACTATTAATAAAATTAATGACATCATTAATACAGATGTGGATGAATTTGAATGTCGTGATGAAATTATTGTTTCATTGATATTAAATAAATTTAGCTTACTAAATTCTATTCAAAAAAAACATGACGTTAAAATTGATGTAAGCCGTGCGAAGAAAGTATGTAAAATTTCTGGTTTTAACAAAAATAGAATTGATGCTAAAAATGAAATTCTCAGTATTGATTCTGTCAAGATTTTGTTGAGTATTGAAAGCAGTATGTTTCCGGTTATTTTTGGTAAACAGGGGGCTACAATATCCGCACTTAGTTCTGAAAATATCGTTGAAATCAATGTTGACAAAGATTCGAATACAATTTGTATTTTAGGTGGTCGTAAAAATGTTGATCAAACAGTTTCTCAAATAAACAGAATAATTGAAGAAAATAAAGAGATTGTAGATGTCATTGAAGGTAGTAAGAGCATTATTTTGGGTTGTTTTATTGGAAATCAAGGATCAATCGTAAAACAATTGGAGAAAGATTTAGGCGTTTATCTCCATCATGAAGAGGTTGATGATACTAAACCATTTCGACTAATTATTCGAGGTAATATCTCCAAAATTTCCATCGCAAAACTTCATTTGGAGCAAATGCTTAAGAGCTATATCAATGATATTGACAGTATTGTTGTTCCCGAAAGTTGTTTTCAACCATTACTTGGAAAGTCTAATAAGAACAGTCTATCTGAGTTACGGAAAGATCATACTGACACCAAAATTGACCTCGAGGGAAAAGAAATTAAAATTTTTAGCACTAATCCCGAGAGCAGACAAAAGGTAAAGGATAGGTTACGTCAGCTTTTTTTGGAAAATCAGTCAGTCAAAATAGATTGCAGTGTTGATACTGGGATTCAATTAAAAAGCACTAAGTGTTTAGAATTGCGTAAAATTTTGCAAACTGAGCTTAATTTAAACGTCGATATAGATTCTGGATGCACTTCAATTACACTTAGAGGAACTGTTGAAAATATTAACCGCGGAGTTCAATTATTACAAGGCCTTAAAGAGCAAACATATCAAGAAGAAATTCCACTAACTCCCGATGATGAAAAGGCATTACAGAGCGGTGGTGTCAATTGCGCCGCCAAAGACTTTGAAGTTCAGTATAATGTTACAGTTTATATCAATCGAAAAGATAGTATTATGCGTATTCGCGGTCTACAATCTGATGTTACCAAGGCAAAAACTGCAATCAATGGCTTTTTAAGTGGTGACATATCATTTGGATCGATTTTAATTGATATCAATCCATTGGCGTATTCTAACGTAATAGGCGCCGAAGGTAAAAATTTGAAAAGTCTTGAAAAAAAGTATTCTGTGCAAATTGATGTGTTGAAATCACTTAATAAATTACGATTACGAGGTGCAAAAGATATTTTACTGGGTGCTAGAAATGGTATACTAAGTTATTTGTCTGATTTGCGTTATACTTTACCAATACAAACGGATCTAACGATGTTAGATGCAACTGCGTTTTCTGACTTGATTAACGCTGTCAGCTCATTGTATTCTGTGGAGATAATCTCTGATATCGATAAAAAAAAGATACAAGTTCGTGGTTTATTGCATGAAGTTGGAAGTATCGAAGGATGCATTGAAAGCATTTTGACAAATACTGATAAGTTTACTCTTACCGTGTATGATCGCCACGTTAAGTACATCGAGCAATATAAATCAACTGAACCATTTCAAAAATTGGAGCGGAAGTACAACGTACAATTTATTGTAGACAAATTGTCATCTAATTGTACGGTCACTTTAAAGTCGTCATCAGCCAATATAGAATTAGCAAAAAAAGATTTTTTAAAGTTAATGGATAGCGCTTTTCCGTCAGAATTTTTATCGGTGGCCATGAGTGTACCTTGCATAAGCTACATCACATCTCCAGTTGTTGTCGATGAATTTAATTCAATCGCTGATTCTAAGTTGTCTATCGACAGAAAATGTTCTTGTTTAAGAGTTTGTGGAAATGTCGAATCTGTCAAAATTCTTACCTCCGTTGTAAAAGAAAAGATTAAATCCTGGGATTTACTGCACGATAAAGTCGACATTGAAGAATTTATGTTACCTATTATACTTGGAAAAGGTAAACATTCGGTCAAAGAAATAGAAAGTGAACTAAATGCCAAGGTAAAAGTTAATAAGAATTCATTGCGATTAGAAATCGAAGCTTCAAGTCCATCACATTTGCAAACATGCATTACTAAAATTTCTCAAATACTGAATCAAATTAAGAAGGAACATATTGAAGTGGACATAGAACCACAATTACTTTCCTCGTTTATTGGCGCTAATGGTTCAAATATCAAGAAACTACAAGAGCAAACGGGAGTGTCAATAAACATTGATAAAAAGAAAAATGGTAGAATTATTCTCGAGGGAAACGAAGATAAAGTCTTAGATGCAAAGCAAAAGGTAATGGAGTTCATTCAACGAGAAATAGATAACAAAAATACTATAGAAATTGCCGTTCCATCGGGGGCTATTTCTATTATAATAGGTCACAAAGGTGCAACTATCAATAAAATCTCAGAATCAACTGGTACCAAAGTGAATGTTGACAAAAATACAAATAACATATTGATTCGTGGACCGATGAACGCATGCAACTTGTGTTTAGAGACTATAAATAGTCTTCTAAATGCAGAAGGATTGACGAATGCTACTCGCATTCACACTGAGGTTAAAAAAGTAGAAATAGTTGAATGTGAAAGTGTTAGTGAAAGTGTTGGTGGTGCACAATTGAAAAAAGTTCCTGTTGGTTGTAATCCTGAGATGCTAGAAAAACAATTAAGCAAATCGGCACAACGTCGGTTACGTAGGAAAAATAATAAGAGAAGTAATGAAGATAACGAAGAAGTTATTATAGACCAATTTGATAACAAAATGAGCGACGAGACGATAAATGACGAGATTTTTATACCTGAGACAAAAGTACATGTTGGTACATCTTCACTCCCTTCACCTCCTGTAAGCTTGAAAGTTAACGACGACCCAAGTACACATTATGTTAGCAAGAGGGGATTTTCGATACGTTTGTAATTAATTTGCTATTTAACTATTTCCAGTTGCTTCCCATGAAAATTGATTGATTGATCGATTGATACCTGCACATCGTTTTTGTTAAATATAAATACAAAATACATATTCTGGATATCTTAGCATCGCAATTACTATTTGACCCCATAGTTTTCATTTAGACAAAGACTTCAGTTTCATAGCCGTCAATGAATTTCAAAAGTATGAATCAAATACCTTGACAAAGTTTCAAAACAAACCGGTCTGTTTTTATCGGCCCTTTCTGGTTTCGTTTTATATAATATACCTAATTTCAGTATTTCCTTTTGAAATCACTTGTGTTGTGGATGGACGCGTACAACACTCTTAGATTGAAGCAGCTAACAATAGCGCACAAAACAACGCTGCTAATATTTTCTAAAAATCGTGAATTAGGTAGAAAATTACGTCCTGAATTTGCCAAGTGTTTCATTGTTAGCGATTTACGAGAGGGCATAAAATGCATTAAAAAGTATAATGCAGATCCTGATAATCCAGGTATAGATGTAGCACTGATAGATTGTCCTGAGTCTAAAACGGATCAGTCTGCTATAAAGTTTCTTGAATTTCTTAATAAGAGAATGACAGATGCAGAAACGCGCAAGTTTCCTCTTATTGCTACAGTTCTATTGATACCTGAGTCGTATGATACTCAAGAATATTCAGACATGTGTGGTACTTTATTGAAAAATGGTACTCATAAACAAGTGTTGTATGCATTAGTGGAGGCAGTTCATAATAAAAATGCGATTGAAAAAACGTATAAGCAGCTAAGGTCCAAACAAACTGCGTTTAAGTACCCCCATATTCCACTTTTTACAGAGATTAGTGGTAATTCTGGTAATGCAAATAGTGATAATGATAATTCAGAAGATGGTAAAATGAAGAAGAAAAAAGCATTGGTTAGTAATGCAGTCGCTAATATTGATCCAGAGTTATCATCATTCGATTCTCCTGATTCATTAGCTGATTGGACAGATAATTCAAGTCTCATTCCTGATGGTATAAAAGAATTCAGAAAGTCTATTTCGAATGAATTTGTTGCCGGAAAAGTTGATATAGGAAACAGACACTTAATAGACACTAAATTTTTAAAAAAACTTGAATCAGATGAGCTCAATTTAAATGATGAAGAAGCTACGACAACCACAAGATTAGATGATGATTTGAATGACAATAATGGCGATGTTGAAAATTCTTTTGTCCGAAGTAAAAAAAATGCTATGGTTGTAAAACGTTCAAATTTTTCTGATCGAGAGATAAGCGCTGGAAAATTATTAGATCCCCGCACAAGACCTAAATGGGGCGCAGGGAACACTCTTGCTTCACTTATACAAAATCGCGAAGGATTGGCTGATGGAGAACAAGATATTGATAATACAAGTAAGGTTTTTTTCCAGCGCCCAGTGCCAAATCTATCATTAGAGCATACGATTGGTGGATTAGATAAGAAAGTCGCCTCAATTTGTTGGAATGTAATGAATGCTAGAGCTGTTAAAGATAATGACGAAGAAAATAAAAGTACTGAAGTAATGACTGAAAAGGTTGAAACTACGATGAATAGAGTAGACGAATTACCAAATTTGGGGTCAAATCGCAATGCCAATTTAGCAGAGAACTTAAAACAGTCTATAAAAGCATTCGACAAGGCTGAAAAAACTATAAAAAAGATGTCAAAAGAAGTTCCTATTGATATTCAAATCCACAATATGATGGAAATCGATTTTCACCAGCGAAACAATTATTGCGGAGAGAAGGATCTATTTGACCATGGCAAGCGCTGTGAAGAAGAAGACGCTATTGAAGATGCAATCTCACTTTATACTAGAGCAGGTTTACATAGTAAAGAACCACATTTATCAAAAATCTTTCTCGGGGTATTATATTTTAAGCAGAGGAAGTATATGCAATCGCTTTTATATTTTACACATGCAATTGAAATTCAGACTCACATAAATGAATCTGTATATAATTGGTATGACGATTTCATTTCACATTACAATAGAGGTGTAGTGAATTTAAAAGTTGGTAATGATGACCAAGGGTTAACAGATTTAGCTATTGCCCTTAATCTCGATCCTAATAGCTTACCAGCCGCAGAAGTATATGCCATAGCACTTAGGCGAAGTAAGCGATATGAAGAATCTATTCAACTGTTTATGAAAAATAAAAGATTACGCATGGGAAATGATGCCATTGCGGAGAAGAAAAAAGCTGAAGCGGCATTGAAAAAAAAGAAAAAGGAAGAAAATAAAGATAATGAATCTGACGAAAGTACTCTTCCTATATTGAACAAACTAAGAGCCTCAATCGCCGGTAAAATTTCGTTTCGTTCAGTTTCATCGCAACAAAAGAGTGGAAGTATTGTGCAAACAGAAGCTTCTCCTGCTAGAAATAGAAGTCCATCTGTGTCACCTCATGGTAGTCCTTCTGTAACAATAAAAAAGTCTTTAAAATCTGTTGTTTCACAAACTATGAGACGAAAAAGTGCATTGTTAGTTAAAGTTGTCGATCAGCTTCAAGATACATCATATAAGGGTAATGTAATTAGTATTATTGATACTTGCGACAACAGCAATCTCACTCGGGCGAACAAGATGTTGTTAAAATCTAGTAATAGTAATGAAGAAAGTGGTAATGGTGTCTCCGCATTAAAACAATTCAAATTGAAGCAGGGATATAAAGCCGATTTGTTTGAGACTATATGCATTAAACCTAGTCAGCTGCAATTATCTTTAGCGTCCGCTCCAATGATTAGAAAACCGCATCAAATTGATTTAATATCTACCTGTTTACGACTAGCTCCTTTTTTACAAGGTTTATCGAATAGTGACGTGGCAAAATTGGCATCATCTGTCGAGTACAGAGCAATTTCGGTATCTGGAAATTTTATGCAGCAAGATAAAGTCATTGAAGCCGTGTGTATATTAATAAAAGGCGATGTCAAAATATTTATGGAAGCCAGTGACGCATTGGCTCAAGATGTTCAGGTCGGTACAGTTAGAAACTAC
>JACCDO010841781.1_pt1 | contig 15519 bp, 10 predicted proteins | sample 7446101 | NCBI WGS metagenome assembly JACCDO01 (sample SAMN15323440, study PRJNA562643) | freshwater metagenome | isolation source: river surface water | place: USA:Blue River Watershed | collected 2017-08-16
ATAAACAATGAAAGATTGAAGAATTTATCAAAGTTGAGGATGCTTTACGACGACAACCACTCGTACAACGACTTGCCTTTGCCAATAAATGCCTCTTCTTCGGGGATGACGAGCACTATTTCGAGCTATAGCTCCGTGGGTAAGACCGCAACGAAGCCTGTTCCAACTGCAAACAGTAACCTCCTTCTGCACCAGAAGAGGGACTTGAAGCGCATTCAAAGTAAGAACAGCATCACGTCTGCACTAATTCAACAAGAAAAATACATCGAAGGAGGGAAATACTGCGTGAATGATATCGTTCGAGATGAGTTTCGCACGCCAATAACTAGTCACCACTTAGATAGCAACCACGCGCTGTCGACACCCAAGATGTGGCCCAGTGACACCATGTACACGAAGAACCACCGCCAGCAGCAAGGCTCAATAAGCGGCAAGCACATGGCTATATGCTCCAGAAGTCAGCAGCTTGCCGCTAGTGACTACGACTCACAACAATCGGTAAAATACGCATCCTCGTACCTCTTCCCGCACACCGATCCGTCGTCGGTCCTCGACGCCCAGACGATCCCGGAGTCCAGCGCAATGTCGTCGCTCCAACAGACTTTAGTGGGCTGTGGAAGTCTTAAAGTCATTCAAAATAGAGAGAACAGCCTCGTTACCGAGCACACCAATGAGGTAGTGAAGAAGCACAAGAAGCTGCTGCAAACACACAGCAATTGGTTGCAAAACAAGCAGCCAAGTGTGGCCGCCGCTGACAGCAGCAGCAAGACCAGCCACGAGGACGGCGGCTCCATCTCCACCAAAGGAAGCGCGGCGAAGTCCTCCAAAGGTGTCATGAAGCACGGCCCCCACGAGTTAACGTTTGGGTACCTGCTGGGTGATAGCAAGTACGCAGATGACACGTATGTTGAAGAGATGCGCCACAAAAGCTTGAGTAGCGAGTCGTACGAGCAGGCGATGATAGATCACCTGGAGCTGCACACTAGTGACAGCATGTACAACCCCTTCCGACGGTCCCTTGATCGGTACGACAAGCCCAGCATGAACACGCAGAGCGTCAACAAAGCCAACCCGATTTTGTACCGTCAGCCAGTCACTGTGAAGCAAGCAGGGCGCTACTCGGTTATATCGCGGACACCAGCAGGTGTGGGTCAAGTACCAACGAAGGAGGACATCAACAAGAGTCTGGCGACATTGTGCCGCAAGGCGACCCTGTGCTACGACGTCCGCATTGTGGAGACAGGAGCCACCTTAGGCGCATTACAGAACGCGTTGCACCCAACACCAGGTCTTGCTGCTATTATAGACATGCACCACGCCTTTGTTGATGCCGCCTGCTTGAATCCCGACCCCTGGTTGTTGAGCAGGTCCCAGCTCACACACATCGTAAGAGAGAAGTTGATGTGGCTCAATGAAGAGGTCATCAAGAGGCTTGTCTCTGCATACGATCCCCAACGAGGTGGGTTAATAAGGTACATTCGCTTGTCAGTGTCCCTCTTGTGCTGCGCCCGACCTGCTATGACCCAACTCATCACTATACTAAACGCAGCAAACGAGAAAAAGAAAGAAATTCAACGTCAAAGTGCCAAGTTGCGAGGGATTATACTAGAAGAAGACGACGAGGAGAGCGACATCCTCAAGTCGAAAGAGCTGTTGGAGTACCAGGGAGAAATCTTCCTGCTGCGCCTCATCCACGGCCTGTATGAGGACTGCGACGGGCGCATGAACGTGGCGATGGTGGACGAGCAAGGCCAGCCACTTCCCGCTGATCGCATACCGGTTATTGGGATCAAAATAACGGATATCGTGGAGTCCTTGTCGTGCTGCGCCACAGGCATCGAGGACGAGCTCGCGATGGAGAAGGCGTGCGAGCCGCTGCTGCAACTCATCTACAAGGAAGCCATGGAACATGATCTAGTATACAAAGACGCGTATAAACAGCAGATGAAGGCTGCCAATTTGGAATTGGAATACGCGGCGGGACTTCCTTCCGGGAATGACTCCGTGTTCAGTGTTAGCTCCAGTAGTATCAACACCAACGGCGGCATGTCTGCGACGTCACTGGTGATGGGAGGCGACAGCATTGCGTGGTTAGACGATAAAAGCTTGATCACCAAGAAGTCGTTGACCAAACGCCAAGCCAGGAAATTAGCGAACGAGCGCATGATGCAAGGCTTGCCGTACAACGACGACATCTCGGTCGCCACCAGCAGCACAAGGGTGTCGTCGCACTACCACTTCAAGCAGAAAATGGTCAAGTTAAACAAGCTACTCGGTGGAGCAGAAGGTGCTGTAGTGGATGGCGACGGGGGTAACGGCTCTCTGTCGGCAGCCAAGATAATCAAACACAAGCATTTGCTGGATGTCAAGCACATCCCGCGAGTCACGCAAGAGCAGTTTGTGCGTTGCATCGTCACGTGCAGCGGCACCTTCAAAGAATTCATTCGGCAGTTAAAGAAGTTTCGGCAGTTGATCGAGCCATACAGCATCAAAGGGACGGTTACCTTCGTTGAAAGTAAAGAGAAAGAGCTCAGCTTTGGCGCGCGCAACGCGGGCGTTAGACCGGCGTATATATAGAGGTTGTAGAGAGTGTAATTATGTACAAATCATGCAATAGCTACTCCTAGTCGACTTCCACCAACTCGCCGTCTCTGTCGTACGTGAACAAGAAGCCTTTTGTCCGCGGCAATCGCTTGGACTTGTTCTTCTCTCGGGCTAATCGCCGTGCGATCAGCTCCTCTTGCGCTAGCTCAGTCACAACTTCTTCGCTGCTCTCGGTAATCACGACTTTCTCGGGCTTTTTCTCAGCAACTGGCGCTTTCACGGCATCTTTTGGGTCCTTTTTACCCTTGGATGGCGCCTTCTTCCCCTTGCCCTTCTGTGTGTCGAAGTCTACTAGCTTGTTGGACGACGGGTCGAAGAGCATGCGCGGCTTGTTGGTGCTGACGCTACGACTGACCACGGTATCGGGGTCAATCTCAATGATTTCTTCGTCTTCTGGCATGTCTTGCTTGTTCTGGTTGTAGTTGAAATACGAGTCGTTATACCTCCTAGGATAGTCACCGTAATCACCACCTTCATCAATATGGCCGTCGTCGTACCGCCGTCCATACTCACCCTCTCTACCGCCATCGTACCGCCGTCCGTACTCACCCTCTCTACCGCCATCGTACCGCCGTCCGTACTCACCCTCTCGTCCTACGTCATATCTTCGCCCGTACTCCCCATCTCTGCCACCATCGTACCGCCGTCCATAGTCCCCTTCACTATCACCATCGTACCGCCGTCCATAGCCCCCTTCTCTGTCACCTTCATGCGCTCTATAGCCCCGCTCGCCATTTCTCTCCTCCTCCATATACTGTCCATTCATTGGCTTGTCTTCTTTCACAGCTGACACAGCTTTAGGAAATAATGCAGCATATGACAGCTTTGTCTCCACCTTGTTTTCGCCGATATCCCTCTGATCTGGCGCTACCACGCCGGCACTAGCAGTCGCGCTTTCGCCCACACTTACTTTATTAAAAGCGGAGGTAATCACCTCCATCTTACCCAGCGTCTCGTTCTTCTTACTATTGCTTTGTCGGACTGCTTTCAGTACAGCGGGAGTGTTATCCGCAACACTACTAACTGGCTTATCTCTGCTTTGTATTTTTGACACGTGGATAACCTCTTGCCGCGGCGGACTGTTGTCGATATGCTGCTGATTGCGCTCCCACTTGTTATCACTTGTATCATTATATTCGCGAGTATGTAGGTCGCCCTCGTTATGGCTATATGACCTCGATCTGGCGGCGTCTGCATGATCAGTTGGGTTTGTCCTTCTATCGTAGGAGTCGCGTCCATCTCGCATTTGACTCTGTTCCTATGTATAATATTAAATTAGTGACAGCGAGAACAAGTAGGTGTTAGTCGCAGAAGGAGTATGATGTGTCGCTGCTTTCCCAGCCATACAGAACAGGATGATAGCTGTACGTCAGTATTACAACGACCTAAGTAATGTTGCAGTGTAAAGCGAATTCAACGTGAAATAATAATAAAAGTATTATCAAAGTTGAACTAATAATGGCCTGCGTGTGTTGTGAAGTGATGAGTTAACTGAGAGCGATACCTTGTATAGCGGATAATTATCGCTGTATTCGTTGCTATCTCTGTTATCACGCCTGTTGTTATAGTTTTTATCCTCTTCTGTCCAAGTATCATTTTTTGTGGCATGAATATCGCGAGTAGCATGCCTACCATCACTTGCAACGGTAATTTCTGTCCATGGATTGTCTGTTTTACTTACATCTAACTTTACATTACTATCTACATTTGCCACACTTTTATTTGTCCCTGTTGCCTCCTTCCAAACCATACTACTACCACCAATACTCTTTTCTTTCTTCAAGGATGGCGTGGTCACTGGTGGCACAGGAATAGCAGCAGCTCCCACTGGCTTACTAACCTTTGCAGTACCTTGTAGAACCATTAAATTTCCCCTTAATGCTGCATAAAATAAGAAAGTTAGTGATAGTAAGACAGCGTGAGAGAAATTCAAGAATATTTCAGCAAATAATGTAAGGCTACATTACCAGTGGTAGTCTTTGACGAAGTAGAGGCAACTTGCGAATTTGGACGGGAGGCCATCGCATTGAGATTCTTGTTGGCATATTGCTGCTTGCTCCCGCGCATTCTGCAGACTTTTAATCGACCTGAACTGCTGCTGCCCACACCAGCCTCGTGTCTTCTTCGCAGAACCAAAGCCGCGAAATCCGGTTCCTTCTTTCGGACCCCTCATGAGGAAGGTTGTTAAGTAATTACGTGCACACACTAGTGCAGTGGTGCACTGCCGCGTAGGTAGTTGTAGTTGAGCCATTCACCAGGGCAAAGTCTCATTTTAGAATCGTGCAAATTATTCCTCGCGAAATAAGGAATGAAAGGAGCAATGTAGTGCGTTAAGCGTGTAAATTGTACGTTTATCTCCGTTGTAGCGTCTACAGTGAAAGTGTCGTTGGACAACTACTAACTAATCTTGTGTTCTCACTGGCAGGCCTCGCTGAAATTTCAAGTTCTTACAAATCTTAGAAACCAAGTTGAATATAGTAGGTAAAGATGGAAAGCGCGTGTGGTCCTATTGATCGATCTGTTGCTGTGAAGTCAGAAGGTAATAGGCATGGTCCTATTACTCGTCTAGTTTCTCCAGGCGACATAGGACAAATGATTAAGCCATTCATTTTTTTGGACCACTTTATGATGGCTGCTGGACCAGGAGGATTCAAAGGATTTGGCTGGCATCCTCATTCAGGCATTGCAACAGTCACAGTTATGCTTGAAGGTTCGATGTGGTACGAAGAAACAACATCAAAAGGTGAACTTGAAGCTGGTGGTGTTGAATTTTTCCGTGCGGCTAGTGGTGCATGGCACCAAGGTGGACCAAGAGGAACAGATAAGAAAGAAGGCTTTCAATTGTGGATTGCTTTGCCTGAATCAGAAGAGTTACAAGAACCAGACTCATATTACTTAAAGGCATCAGAGGTCAAGAGTGAAGGACCTGCGCGTATAATTCTCGGACACTACAAAAATGCAACTTCGCCTATTCCAACCAAAGATATCAACTATCTTGATGTAAAGCTGAGAGCTAATGAGACTTGGACGTATCACACTCCCGAGAATCATACAGTTGCCTTTATTGTTGTATATAAAGGAAAAATTGCTTGTAATAACAGGAAAGATGCCGTTAATCGTGGCGAGCTAGTCGTTTTTAATGAGTCGACTGAGTCTTTGCAGTTTGAAGCCATTGAAGGAGATGGTGCTTCGTTCATACTGGGCTCTGCGGTTAAACATCCTTATCAACTGCATTGCGGCTCGTACTCAGTACATACATCAAAACAATCACTAATCACTGGAGAGCGACGCATTAAAGAAATAGGAAGCCAGCTCAAAGCCCAAGGGATCATATAGACTTGAACTAACTGTAAATAATGTCGAATTCGGCATGTAACTAACTGCCTATTAGTAGTGTCTAACTCAATTTCGACTCTACTTTACGCAAAGAAAGAAAATCCTGTCTGGACGCAACAGAAAGTACTGCTACCTACAAGAGGAGCAAAGGGCAATCACTGGGCAATGCCAGCTAGAGGGGCTTTCTCTTCACAAGGTTAGAATCGACGCAAGACTCAGACTTGAAGACTGCGGCACTGTACCGGCCTACAAGATCTTGAGCAGCTTTCAGAAAAATTGAAATAGAGTCATTTAATAGACTGTTAGGTTGTTCATTGAATGAGGAGGGTTAGCGCCACTGGGTCCTTGAAGCACGTGCGCATCGACACATCTGATCACGATGGACTGCGCGGTATATGTGCAGTGTGGATAATGCTATATCATTGTTTCCTATTTTCAACGTTGCAAGTAAACATCTTGGGGAATACGCAATTACCCTTGTACTTCATATTGTCGGGGTTCTCGCTCACTATTGGATACTACGATCGCTTTGAATATCCTGGATTACCTATCCGTGCTAGTACTACTGATGAACCCATTCCAGTTGCAGATGGAGTTGTATACAATGAAGCACTCAACAGTGCGAAGCCATCCGATGAAGTGGCTGTCGAAGCAAATACTAGAATTAGTAGCGGTTCAAGTTTACAGATTAAAACAGAAAATAGAATAAGTGAGAAAATGGGTAATACTTCGGTACGACCCGCGTTGTTCTATTACAATCGCTTCATACGAACAATGCCTATTTACTATGTAGGTTTTTTGCTAGCAATACCTATAACACTTGCTGGCTACAATCTTTATCTAGATCCTGATCACGATTGGACTAGCACATTAGTTGTCAACATTATTCCGGTGGCTACCTGGTTAATAAAATTCGGAAATCCACTCGATGGTCCCGCTTGGTTTGTGCAAACGTGTATATTCCTTTGGATATGTTTCCCTTATTTACTCAAACGCTTCAAGCCGATGGAGGACGCGCACTTGCTGAGCATTATCAGAATATCTTTTTTTCTACAAATGATTTGGGTTCTATTCTTCATGGCGTTGTTATTGGTGCTGTACCCTGACAACCCGATCATTGCACTGTACGTCAGTACGATGTTTCCTCTGTCGAGGCTGCCCCTCTTCGCGATGGGGATTTGCGCCGCTATTCTAACCATTCGTTACATCGGCAAGGTGGAGAGACTGCCGTGGTTCACAGAATCTGGTCAATTTTTTCCTTTTCGATGGTTAGATTTTCGCGCTACTATTGCAGATTTGACGTGCGTCAACAGTACTAAGTGGGAGAGTTCAGTGACGACGCAGGGCGCGACCATCCTGGTGCTGACCGTTATCCTCATCATCCTCACTATTGCATGCGCCGAATTCTACGCCAACATATGGTTCCAAGCCATCATAGTATTTGCATACATGGATCTCCTTATCGGGCTCACGCTAGTGCATGGCAGCACCGCGCTGTCGAAGGTCCTGCGGCACCCAGTCGCGTTGTGGTTAGGTGAAATTAGTTTTTGTTTGTTTCAGACTCATTGGCTCGTGATTTTTTATTTTATTTGGGCTGTTCAAGGGCACACGAATGACGACTACAAGCACGTCCCGTTGCCGGCGTGGGGGATCCCAATTGTGTGCGTGATTTCTCTGCTGGTCGCTGCATTTCTTTATTATTCAATCGAAGTTCCAGTGCGGAAGTTGTACAATATCACGTAGGCCGCGATGCGATGCTCCTGTATAGATGTTTCATTGTTTTGTTGTAACGAATGCTTTTATTTTGACTTACCGTTTGATCGCTCGCTTCACGTCGCTTAGAAGTGCTTGGTGCAGCGCGAAGTTGAACCAGCGAGTGAAAAGGGATTACCAGGCTGCCAGGGCCTCGAAAGTTGAAACTCGAAATCTCGCGACCAGAACAGATCAAGTTCGAAGGCAAGCTCGCCTACCAAGTTCGCCTACAGTACCAAGGTCGTATCAAGTTCGCTTACAGTACCAAGGTCGTGTCAAGTTCGCCTTCAGTACCAAGGTCGTGTCAAGTTCGCCTTCAGTTTCAATTGTTGCGCGGGTTGCCATGGATGTGCTGTGGAACTTGGTCTCGTGGCTTCTGCCGACGGCGTTCAAGGGAGATCCATCGCGTGAGGAATTATTCAATAAGTTTTTAACGGAAAGCAACTTAGAAAAATTTGATTTCAGTGATTTTGATGATGTTAAATATTTGAATCAAGGAGGTTTCGGCGTGTGCTACTCGGGGTTTCACCGAAGGAAAAAGCGTATTATGGCACTGAAGTTCTTTGGATACACTAGCAAGGAGCCACATAATAGTTGGATATTCAGTGAACTGAAGATGGATTATGAGTTAAATGAGTTAAATTGTGTTGCTAAGTTGTATGGGTACTTCAATGACACGAGGGAGGGTTATGTAGACTGTATCACGAGGACTAATTCATCAGGCTCTATTGAAATGGGCAAACGATATAAACAACCGTACTTGGTGAAGGTCTCGGAGTGCTTGAAGACAGACATCTTTACAGCCCTCGTCACCAGTGAATTCCGGCGTTTTACTGAAAAGGATGCATCAATAGTATTCCATAACTTGTTAGTTCACGTGGACGAGTTGCACTCGAAACACTTCTTACACCGCGACTTAAAACTAGAAAATATCATGCTCATTGATGGAGGGCAACCGTTTGATATCAAACTCATAGACTTCGGGCTAGCCTGCAAGCTGGATCCCGGCACAGACGCAATAAAGTGCTCCAAGCTCTACGGATCACTCGACTACCTAGCGCCAGAGAGCATCGCCACACGCGGCTGTCATAGATATTCCAGGAAATCAGATATTTGGCAATGTGGAGTTGTGTTGTATATATTGCTCTGTAGTACAACTCCTTTCAGGGATCAGGAGTCCATCCTCGCAGCTAACTACTCAACGAATACCAAGGCATTCATGGATCTGTCGAATGAAGTGAAGGATTTGTTTCAACTAATATTCAGGCGAGATCCTCGCGACCGTCCAACGGCGACTAGGATACTGCGACACCCATGGATCAATGCAAACACTCACGACAAGCGCAATCTGTTGACCGCAGAGTACCTGGAATCGATCAAGAAATGGAAGTATTGCAAGCAGCTGCGTACCACCTTCAACACCCGCATGGGACTTTGCCGCGCTCTGAAGCAGCAGGTCCTCACATATTTACTGCAAAATGGCCACAACGTGCAAGAGGGCTCCTTGCACATCAGCAATACTGGCTTCTACGAGCTGCGACAATATTTCTTGGATGAGATCCACGTCGTCGATAGCACGACGGAGACCAATAGCAAGACCGGTGTTGACTTCTCGGCCTATTGCCGCATCCTTACCAAGTGCAAGCTCGAGCTGCTGGCCGACCAGAACATCTACAACATGTTCGACACCGACCGGAACGGCAGCGTTGATTATTGTGAATTCTTATTACTTTTAGCATCATTCCGCCCTGAGCAAGACGACGATCTGCAGTTGCTATTCGATCTTTGCGACCGCGACAACAGCAAGACTATTTGCCGCGACGAGTTCCACCAGCTCATTGTGCACCTGTTGGATGACCACCATTTACTCGAGTCAGACGAGATCTTCAGTGCCTTTGACACCGTAGATAAAGATAAAAATGGAGTCATTACTTTCAATGAGTTCGAAGACTTTTACAATGCGATGATGCATAGCTCGGTGATTAAGGTCAGCGCGGACAAGCGGCGGAGAGCCGTTGGCGACTCGACGGGTAGAAATGTAAAGACTAGACTCAGGTAAATTTTGTATATTATAGAACAGATTATATAAATTTTTCATTTCTGATTGTTGTTTCGCTGTAACGTGCTTGATTTGCAAAGGTGCTTAGTACCACCGCAGATGCGCACGCCACATTTATACTTGCCATTCCCCCAGAAGCGTATTGAGGGATATACAAAAACTTGTCACAAATTTCACGTTGCTTCTGTGATAGCCCACCTCCTTCATTACCAAACAAGAAACAATAATTTATTGCTTCCTGAAATGGATAAGATGCGATACTTGTTGCGGATTCCATAATTTCAATGCCACAAATAAGAGTATTTGGGAATTGAGTTCGTAAATAAGTAGCAGCTTCGGCAATACTGTTATAATGCTTGAATACCAACCGCGACTTTGCACCTCTATCACTTCCTCTCAATTTCTCTTTAAAATTAGGCTTACCAACTACTAGAACTTCGTGCACATTGAACGCCAACGCATTGCGACACACATCTCCTATATTATTACCGGATTGCAGATTACTCAAGATTACGAATGACTTACGATTGCTACTGCAACCGCTACTCAACACCAATATCCCTAGCAGCAACAAAGACAGTAGATGAGACATCGTTAACGTATGCGTCGCAGCATAAGCATATATGCTTCACACAAGGTTGTTACCTAGTTTGTAGTTTTCATTTTTTGGCGATTGGGTATGCGGGCTCGGGACTGTGACATTGAGAGCTTTATGAGGATAAGATTGCGCCTACTGTGCGTTGCCAAGCATCACAGATGGGTCGGCATCTCACGCCGTTGCCTTAGTCATCGGATGGCTCTATAAACAACGTCACAGTTGCGACGCAGCGTGACCGGTCCCAAAATTTAAAAAATCAAAAATGCTCCGACCTCAGAGGATCAGAGCACACTAAAGCTAACGAATAGGTGATGTCAACTCCTCGGCGACAGAGTGGTGACTCCATCAATGATCTAGAGTCCTCTTTCTCTGGTTTAAAGCTGAATAAAGATGCGCATGGAATGCAGAAGCGACCATTGGAGCATGTAACTATTGAAGGCTCTCCTATCAGCGGTAGTAGCAGTGTCAATACACCACTTTCATTTCATACATCGCATAACTGCACTATTCATGACAGTGATAATGATGGTAATAGTGACGAAGATGATGGTAATGATGATGACGATGACGATAGTGTAGAACAATTATCAAAACGAATTGATTTAAATCCAACACCAATACGTAAGCCTTCAGTGGATTATACTCCTATTAATCAATTAACTAAATTATTGGTAATAAGTTCGGGCTCCGATGATCATAATACTGGTGATCATCAAGAAAATTTCTTACGTACAGCATTATTAGCTGGCAATAATGGTTGTTTACATCGCGCCCCACTTCAATCATTTTTAGCATGGCTTCATGCTGATGCATATGTTCAACCTGCTCCATTAACAGATTTATTAAGAGTTCATGAATATAGTTATATTAATCATTTACAAAAGAAATGTGCATCGGTGGAATCACCAGCATATTACAGTGATAAACCATCATTTTATGCTCCTGCTGGCAAATTGGACTCTGATACTCCGCTCGTACCGCAGTCGTTAGACGCATCCAGTAAGTTTTGCAGTGCTGCCATGTTTGCAGTGGATAAAGTAATGAGTGGAGAGTTCACTCGTGCATTTGTACTAGGTCGACCACCAGGACATCATGCAGGACCAAGTGGTTGCGTCGCATCAGATTATTATTGGCAACGCCCTGATATGACGTCTTCGGGCTTCTGTCTATTGAATACGGTCGCAGTTGCTGCAGCGTATGCAAGATATCAATACGGTCGCATGGCATTCGCTAACTCAATAAATTCAAATATAATTAGAAATAATAACACAAAACCACCGCGAATCGCTATTGTTGACATCGACGTGCACCACGGCAACGGCACCGAGGAGATCATCAAGAACTTATTGCCTCGCACCACGTATCTGCCGCTTCCGTCGTCGTGGGCCCCAGTAGCCACCCAGTCCTACAAACCATGGTTGAATGAATCGGACGCTGATGATGTGCTATTCGCATCTATAAACTTATATGCTGGTGACCGATTTTACCCATGCACTGGCAATGACTCGAATGAGCTACGCAGTAACAGCGGGAAATACAACATAATTAACGTTGCAATGACACCAGTTGGCCCTGGTCCGTGGGATGCCAAGACAAAACACGCCTTGAGCGTGACTAAACGCAATGAATACTCCGCACTAGCGTCGCTTGAGCTCAAGTCCAAGGTATCCACCCAGCTAATCCCCCAACTGATAGAGTTTGGGGCAGATATACTATTCATTTCTGCAGGATTTGATGCGCATATCGACGATTATTACCACTTCCTTACGGAGGCTGATTACCACTGGCTCACGGAGCAGCTAGTGAGCACCACTGTCAAGACGGGTGGCAAAGTGGTCTCTATTCTGGAAGGCGGTTACTCGTTGACATCGCCGTATAAGACAGAGAAAAAGGCAGCAAAGGAACCGGCAGCTGCTGCTGCTGTACCTCGTGCTGGACGTGGTAAAAATAAAAAATATGACGAAAGTATAACGGCTACGACAAGTGCCGGGCAAACAATAACAATAACCGCTAACGGACCGAAAGAAGAGAAGGAAGCCGTCTACGACTACTACAGTGTTGATATCAATGACCACAATCACAGGTATGCGCAGCTACCAGGTGACGGTGGACTGGTGAAGGGTGTATTGGCGCATACCGCTGCGCTAGCCGGCAAGAAGTCGTGGTTGTAACTCACTAATGTATCCTTTTCGCGTGTATTTATGTAATTACGGTAATTTTGGTGTGGAATCCACTGTGGATATTGATCGGTACCGGCGTCAAGGTACCGGCAAAGAGAGCGAGATCGCCCGAAACTGAAAAAAGAAAGGACTAAGAGAATGAATCTCGCGACCTTGTCGTTGGAGGATTCGATCTTCAACTTGGCAGATGTGCGTAATGTGGCGCGACAAGCGGGTTACATCGAGATCAATCATATTGCTGCTGCGCACGTTGTGTCCTACCGGCATGTAGACTATACATATCACATAGATGTATACTACAATACTGGCACTGTTGTGTGCTCGCTAGAGAACAGCTTTATGGGAAAACAGAAGTTTGTGAAGAGGTTGCTGACTATTGAAGAGATCAATGATCTTTTCATACTTCCTATTACACAAAGTGGTAAAGAATATTATTACAATAAAAACAACAGGATGATCAATGATGGTATTAATGAAGAGAGTGGTAAGTTCGTGCACTAATTAACTGCCTAAAACACTTTATTTACATAAATTATTTTCTTTTTATACAAAATAGTGGAATTAAAAAACATTATAGATGAAATGGAGAAACAAATGGACTTTTTGTCAACTCAATTACAGATTTTGAATGGTATGAATAGCAAGAACGACAGCGACAATAGCCACCAACAACCCGCTCCACCTTCAATGCATGACAATTACCCGCCACCAGTAGGAAGAAGTCTTGTTGGATTCAAAAAAGAGCAAGTGATGTCTTCTATGGGCAACCGCATGGAATCGGTGGTCAACAAGGCGATGGCGAGTGGCGCTGCGGAGCAAGGAGTTCGGAGTGTGAACCGCAAGAATGCTTACAGCGACGACAATGATGACGATATTCACGGCGACGACGCCAACAACGACGATGACGATGGTAACAATGGCGAGTACTCCTTCATTAACAAGAGGAATATCATGGCGTCCATCAACGACCGCATGAACAGCACGGTGTCTTCATCGGGTGCCGACCGAGTGAACTACAACATGGGCGGCAATAACGAATACAACAGCAACCCTCATCCGTATAATCAGTACCCACCTAGCTTCAACGGCTACGGTGACAGTAATCCTATCTACGGGAACAGCAACGACGTCAATCGCATTACTCCCAACAACAACAAACAAATGAACCAATTCAGTAACGGTCTGCAGAGTAGCAACAGTCCGGCTTATAACTGGGATCAGCAGCGTCAACCAGGTAATCCTAATGGAGGTCCTTGGGGCAATTATGGCAGTTATGGCAATCAAAACGGAGGTCCGTGGGGGAACGGCGCCACCACGCAGCAGAGCAACGGAAACAATGTCTCAGGCAATCGCAATAACAACACCAAAAACGCCAAGAACGACGACGATGATGACGTAGGCGGTGAAGTGGACGAGGTCAAGCCCAAAGTGCTGACGGAGAAGCAGTTGAAGAAACAAAAACTAATTCAATTCCGTAACAATCGCGGTGCACTAGACGACTGGAGCCTGGTGCACTCCAAGCACTTCCCGGAGTCCATGGATGACATCCGGTGCGTCGCCATAGCAGCCGGCGGGTACATCTGCATCGACGACGAGGGTTGCGCGTCGTATCACGGAATACCAAGTTGTGTTGTTACTGCGGTGGAGAAGCATAAATGCAAGAAATTAAAGTATATTTCCATCGGTCCGTTGAAGAAGGGTCGATACGGGCAGTACCAGTACTACCTGCTCAAGACGGACGGTAAGGGCATGTCGCTTACGTTACACTATTAAACTCTCATTTACTGCTTCTAGGAACGGCTTTCTTTGAAAATATTCCCAAGGATTTAGTCGATGAAATCTTGTCTCAAGACTGCAATGTGAAGTACTTGTCGCTTGGCAAGTACGGCACCTACTACTGCTTGTTCGACAACGGCCAGGTGCAGTGGAACGGCGAGATCGACGAGTCTCTGGACCGTCTGTTCCAATCAGGTACATATTGACTTACTATATAGTTACTCAATTACTAACTCATCATTAATTTTACTAGGAGAAAAAATTAAATCAGTTTGGTTCGGCGAAAAAGGCTCCTACTTTGTCTCCTACGGCAACGACCAAGTAATGTATAAAAATATTCCGCATAAATCAATCAAGAAGATTTTAGCGAACAAAACCAAACACATCAAGCAGATGCTTTACGAGTATGAACAAGACACTTATTTCGTCAGATATTCTTCTGTATTATAATAACTACGTTTAACTACATTGGTTTCACGATAATTGAATTGCGTCCAATGAGTATTCCGCCTGCAAGAGATACCACAAATGATATAAAAGACAATATTGCAACCGATAATATCGACACATGTGTCTTGGACGATTCGGAAGTACTTGTTGATGACGAAGACGATGATGATGTTGATGATGCTATGTATTCAGTGTAATTACCAATGCAACCATCGCGTAAGTAAGCATATGTTCCATTGAAATACTTGGGGCAAAGGTAATGCGAGCAATAACCGAGAGTATAAGACACTTCTGCCGCCGTAAATCCAGCGAGTAAAAGAGCCAAACTAATTCGCCACATCATGGATAGATGCATACACTAGCACGTGGTGACAGCTACGACTATGACGTCCACTGTCTCTCTATAACTGTCTTTCTTTTCTGATTTTTGGTTCTGAAATTTTTGCCCAAATTTTCCGGCCTCACTTGTAAAGTCACCAAAACTTACATAGAATCCGCCGATTACGCCGCAGCCGAATAGCCGTACTTGTGGCAGCTCTGCGACTCGTCTTCGCCAAGATTACTGTGCCACTATATTGAGTGTTTATTGAGTTTTACTTGCAGTACCGGCAATGTCTTGAAGAAAAAAAAAATCTTGTCTGATCATTGAATCATAGATCGATTCGTTACATGTTAAATACCGCGTGAAATGACAGTAGAGTTCGGGTCGTTCCTGTTGTGTCTAGTGGCAAGTGAGAAAATCAATAAAATATTTGACTGGTTAT
>JACCDO012405494.1_pt1 | contig 15519 bp, 19 predicted proteins | sample 7446101 | NCBI WGS metagenome assembly JACCDO01 (sample SAMN15323440, study PRJNA562643) | freshwater metagenome | isolation source: river surface water | place: USA:Blue River Watershed | collected 2017-08-16
CGCGGCGCCCGCGCCGGTGGCGTTGCCGCCGCTGCCGGGCCTGCCCGGCGTGGGCGGCCCGTCGACGGCCAGTGCGTTCGTGATGGCGCCTTCACCGATGCAGGCGCCGGCCGTGCCGCCGCCACCCGCCCCCAAGGGGCCGCCGACCGTGCTGGTGGCAGACGACTCCGCCGTCGTGCGCACCAAGCTCAAGCGGCTGCTGGAAGGCGCCGGCTTCACGGTCGTGCAGGTCAACGACGGTGCCGAGGCGCTGGCGGAGCTGGAAAAGCGCCCCGAGATCACGGTGCTGATCACCGACCTGGAAATGCCCAACAAGGACGGCTTCGAGCTGATCGCCGATGTGCACGGCAGCATGGCGACGGAGGATCTGCCCGTCATCGCCATCACGGGCCATGACGAGCTGCATGGCCGTGTGGGCCAGATCGAAGGCGTCTACGGCATCTTCAAGAAGCCCTGGAACGACCGCGAACTGCTCAAGCGCGTGCAGTCGCTGATGCACGTGCGCTATGCCGGCAACCGCCGCAGCCGCCGCCAGCCCGACTACCGCCCGCCGGCCACCGGCGCCTGAGCCTTCGGGCCTGCCAACAGCCCGCGCCTTCTGGGCGCCGCGTTTTGATCAACGCACCGAACGCCATGCGCGCGGGCTCAGCACGGCGGCCGCCGCCGCCAGCGCGCAGGCCAGCGCCAGCACGGGCAAGACCTGGCGCGTGGCGGGGTCGAACAGCAGGCCGGCGGCCCCCAGCGCGGCGCTGCTGACCAGCGCGTCGCTGAGCTGCAGCGACGACGTGTTGGCGCCTTGCTCCTCGGGCGCCGACAGCCGCAGCAACAACACCGACAGCATCGGGAACGACAGCCCGATGCCCAGGCCCACGCCGATCCAGCCGGCCAGCGCCAGCCACGACGGCAGCGCCGCCACCCACCCCGGCGCCATCACCACGCCCAGCCCCGCTGCCGCGACCGCAAAGCCGGCCGGCAGCAGGCGGCGGCGCAAGGCCTCGTCCTGCACGCGTGCCTGAACGGCGCTGCCGATGCTCCACGTGACGGCGCCGGCACTCAGCGCCATGCCCGCCTGCGTGAGGCTCCAGCCGAACTGTTGCGTCAGCAACAGCGGAAGGAAGGCTTCCGCACTCGCGAACGCCGCCGCGATGAAGCCCCGCAACAGCACCACGGCAGGCAGGCCGCGCGCTGCGACCAACGTGCCGGCGGGCAACAGGCGGCGCGCGGCCAGCCACGCGGCCGCAGCGCCCAGCGCGAACAGCAGGCCCGCGCTGACGCCCTCGCGCTGGCTGGCGCCATGCAGCATCAGCGCGCCTGCGCTGGCCAGCACCGCCCAGCGCAGGCCGTCCCAGCGCAAGGCCTCACCCGTGCCGGGGCCAACGCGCCGCAGCGCCGGCAACATGGCCAGTGCCGCCACCGGAACGACAGCCGCCACAGCCAGAAAGACCGAGCGCCAGCCAACCCACTGCACCAGCCCGGAGGCCACCGCCGGCCCCAGCAGGCCCGGCAACACCCAGGCGCCGGCAAACATCGCGAACATGCGTGGGTGCAGCCGCGCCGGCACGACGCGCCCCACGCCCACGTAGAGCGCCACCCCCAGCACGCCGGACCCGAGCCCTTGCAAGGCGCGGCCCAGCACCAGCACGCCCATGGACGTCGCCAGCCCCGCCAACAGCAGGCCCAGCAGGAAGGCCACCAGCCCCAACAGCGACGCGCGGTAGGGGCCGCGCTTGTCGCACAGCTGGCCGGCCACGGTCATGCCGATGACCGAGGTGGCCAGCGTGGCGCCGAAGGCCAGCGCGTAGAGCGGCAGGCCGTGCAACGCTTCGGCCACCGCCGGCATCGCGGTGGCGACGGCGATGGCCTCGAACGCCAGCATGGAAATCAGGGCGACGGCGCCCAGGCAGGCGGCTCGCCGGCCGGGCGCGAAGAGGCCTGGCGCGTCGGCCGCGGCGGGGTGTTGAACGGGATCGGACAGATTCATGGGGTGCAGGCTAGAAGCTCAAGCCCACTTCAAGTCAAGCAAGCCTTTGGAGCGCAAGGGACAATCACGGCATGTCCCTTTCCGTGTTGCACTGTGCCTCAGCCGGCTTCGAGTCGGCCTGCCGCATTCCAGCCCTGCCCGCCACCCACCGCAGCCATGGGCTGCATGGCCACAGCTATTTCGCCACCGTGCGCACCGCGCTGCCGCCCGGTTGGGCGCCGTTCCCCGGCGCCGAGGTGGAGGCGCTGCGGGCCCGCATGACCGAGACCGTGGCGCCGCTGGACCACACGCTGCTGAACGACCACCTGCCCGAACCCACCGACGAGAACCTCGCGCGCTGGGTGCGTGAACGCCTGGCCGTGCCGGGCATCGTGCAGGTCGGCGTGCAGAGCACCACGCACAGCGGTGTGGATCTCGACGGCGCCGGCCACGCCCACGTGTGGCGGCGCTACCGCTTCCAGGCCGCGCACCAGCTGCCCAACGTGCCGGCCGGCCACCAGTGCGGCCGCATGCATGGCCATGGCTTCGAAGTCATCCTGCATGCCAACACCGACCTGGGCGAGCGCGACCTGGCCATCGACTACGACCACCTCGACGAGGTCTGGGCGCCGCTGCACTTCGCACTGAACTACCGCTGCCTGAACGACATCGCCGGTCTGCAGAACCCGACCAGCGAGAACATCTCGGCCTGGCTGTGGGCGCAGCTGAAGCCGCAGCTGCCGGAACTTTCCTGGGTGACCGTCTACGAGACCGGCTCCAGCGGCGCCAACTTCAACGGCCAGAGCTACCGCATCTGGAAGGAGACGACGCTGGACAGCGCCGTTCGTCTTCGCCAAGCGCCCGCCGGCCATCCGCTGGCCGGCACGCATGGCCACACCTTCACGCTGCGCCTGCACCTGGCCGCGCCGCTGGACCAGGTGATGGGCTGGACGGTGGACTTCGGCGACGTGAAGACGCTGTTCAACCCCGTCTTCAAGCGGCTGGACCATCACCCGCTGTTCGAGATTGCGAATCTGCCCGATGGCGATGCGGCGTCCATTGCCGCCTGGGTGCTGCGCGAGGGCGGCGGCGTGCTGCCGCAGATCGACCGCGTGGACCTGTACGAGACGCGCGGCTCGGGCGCCATCGTCAGCCGCGCTGATTCCGAGGAGCTGATTCCGGTATGACACGCGATTTGAGCGCCGGGCCGCCCCAAGCCAAAGCGCGATCCCCTTGGGGGATCGGCCGGCGTACCCGACGGACGAGGGGCTGACATGTACTCGGTCAAAGAACTGTTCTACACGCTGCAGGGCGAGGGCGCCCAGGCGGGCCGTGCGGCCGTGTTCTGCCGCTTCACCGGCTGCAACCTCTGGACCGGCCGCGAGCAGGACCGTGAAAAAGCCGTCTGCACCTTCTGCGACACCGACTTCATCGGCACCGACGGCGAAGGTGGCGGCAAGTTCGCGACGGCGGAAGCGTTGGCCGATGCAGTCGCGAAAGCATGGCCCGGCGGCGGTCGTCCTTATGTGGTCTGTACCGGCGGCGAGCCGCTACTGCAGCTGGACACACCGCTCATCGACGCGCTGCATGCGCGCGGCTTCGAGGTCGCCGTCGAGACCAACGGCACGCAGCCCGCACCGCCGGGGCTGGACTGGATCTGCGTCAGCCCCAAGGCCGACGCGCCGCTGGTGCTGACGTCGGGGCACGAGCTGAAGCTCGTCTACCCACAACCGCTCGCCCAACCCGAGCGCTTCGCCCATCTGGACTTCCAGAACTTCTTCCTGCAGCCCATGGACTCGGTGCTGCAACGCGACCACACCAAGGCCGCCGTGGCCTACTGCATGGCCCACCCGCAGTGGCGGCTGTCGGTGCAGATGCACAAGGTGGTGGGCATCGCGTGAATCCATCGCGGCAGCTGCCGCGATGAGTCCGGGCCGGCTTCAGTTCTGGATGTAGCGCTCGAACACAGCCGCATAGTCCTTGCGGCTGAACTTCTCGAGCACGACGTTGTTGACCGTGTTGAGCAGCGACACGTAGTGGCGACTCACCGCCTCTTCGCTGACTTCCTGCCCCAGCTTGAACATCTGGCCGGTCACGCCGAGACACTGCATGGCGATTTCACGGGCTTGCTCATCGCGCTCCTGCAACTTGCCGATGCTGTGCAGCGCCTTGTAGAGATCCTTCAACTGCTCGATGAAGTTCTTGCGCACATCGATGCTGAAGGGCACACCGTCACCGATCTGGAACTTGATCTCCACGTCCATGTCGATGGTGCCGGCGGTCTCCAGCGTGACGTGGCTGATGCGGTGGCTCAGGTAGTCATAGCGCTTGATGACGCGCTTGGACGAGATGGCTGACTCGCCGTCCACATGCACCAGCGCGAGATTGGTGAAGCAGTACTCGTCCTTCTTGGACTTGATGAGGAAGAAGATCTTCTCGCCATCCTCGGTGAACAGGTAGTCGTCGGCGTCCACCTTGTTGAAATCGGACGCCGGCACAATGACGCCGATATCGCTGAGGCCCAACGCCTCGGAAGCCAGTTTCTTGAACATCGCATACTCCTCCAAAGGAGGTGCGAGTTTGCCTGCCGCAATGGCAACGAAAGCTGGGCAATATGAACACTCCACGCATGGCCCATGGCGCCGCCACCGTTGCGCGCGCGACCGCGTGTGCAAATGACAAAGGGCTGGAAAACCAGCCCTTCGGAACGAAGCGATGAACGTTTCCTTGCGTTCAGCGCGCGCGACGGCGACGTGCCACGGCGCCGAGCAGGCCGGCACCGGCCAGCATCAGCGCCACCGAGCTCGGCTCCGGCACGGCAGCAGCCACACCACTGAAGCTCACCTCGCCGACCGAGTAGGAGTTGTCGCCGTACAGGGCTTGCACGCGAACGAAACGGAAGGCATCGGCAGACTGCGCGAACGTGACCGGCAGCGTGACCTGGCCGGCACCGACATTGGCGCCCACCGGCTGATCGAACAGGCCAGACGTGGTGAACAGCGTGGTGTAGTTCACGCCATCGGTGGAGCCAGAGAAGCGATAGACATCGTTCCAGTCCAGCGTGACGGTGGCCGAGGACAGCTGATAGGCCTGGTCCAGCTTGAAGTCGATGGTGTTCGCGCTGCCATTCCACCAGGCGGCGTTGCTTTGCCAGAACGTGCTGTTGGCCGGCGTGAAGCCATCGGCAGCGAAGGCCGCGTTGTTGACGGCGGCGGAGCTGCCCACCACGGTGACACCTGCGGTGGAGGCCTGAGCGGCGGCGGCCAGACCCAGCAGACCGATGGCGACGACGGATTTCAAAGAAACGGACACGACAACTTCCTCATGCGATGTTTGACGCGGCGGATCATCAGCGCAAACCCTGACCCTCCCGCCCCCCGGTGCATGGGGTGCCTCCCTAGGTTGAAGTCACACCAAGCGCGCATGAAGGCGCGCATGAAAAAGGGAGCCCGAAGGCTCCCTGTCGATGACCGTGGGTCCCGCGATCAGAAGCGGTAGCCGACGCCGAACTTGATCGACACGGGGTCCAGCGTCGTCTCTATCGTCTGGCCGGTGGACAGGCTGCCGGTCGTCTTGATGAAGGTCTTGGTGACCGACAGGCTCGCCGACCAGTCCTTGGTCAGGTTGTAGGCACCGCCCAGTTCCACGGTGGCGCCGAGGCGGCTCTTCATCGACAGCGTGGTCGGGTTGCTGGGCGTGCCACCCGTGATGCCGGACAGCGTGGCCGTGGCCTTGGGCTTGTAGAAGTGGCCATAGGTGAGGCCGGCACCGACGAAGGGGCGGAAGGCGCTGGTCGCTTCGCCAAAACGGTACTGACCCAGCAGCGTGATGGGCAGCGACTTGACGCTGCCGAGCTTGCCCGTGCCTTCGATGGCGCCGGCGCCCACGACGTCGTGCTCGAACGGCAGGCCGATCGGCACGTCGATGCTGATGTTGTCCGTCCAGTAGTAAGTGACGCCACCGACGAAGGAGGTGTCCTTCTTCACGTCGACCTTGGTGCCGGCCAGGCTGGGCGCGGTCAGGTCACCGCTTTGCACGCGCGGGTTGATCTGCGTGAAACCACCGTAGACCACGATGCTGCCGGCCGACTGGGCACAAGCGCTGCCCATCGCGAACAGGGCGGCGAGCGTGCCGAAGAGGAATTTGGTTTTCATGGAAAGTCTCCGATTCTTGGGTGCCGCGACTTACAGCCAGCCCTTGGTGGCCAAGGATTTGGCGATGAGCTGTTGCGTCAGCTGGTGCCCATAAGGCGTCGGGTGGAAGCTGTCGGCGAAGCCATAGCTCTTCCACCAATCGGTGCTGGTCTTGCCGGCCGTGGCGGCCAGGGCCGTCTCGGTGCAGGTCGGGAAGGTGTAGGTCGGCAGGCCGCTGCTGGGGTCAGTGCCGGTGGCCGGGCAGGCCGGTGTCTTGGCGTCGGTCAGGCCGAACTGCTCCGGCGTGGCCACCTGGTCCTGCAGGCCCTTGTAGAAGTCGACGACGATGACGCCGTCGTTGCCGGCGAGCTTGCTCGCGATCTGCGCGTTGAAGGCCGAAACCCAGCCCTGGAACAACGCCTGGCTGTCGGCGCTGGCCTTCTTGCCCGCAGCAGCAGCCGCCTCGTCGGTGGCGCCCGCCGCCTTCGCAGCAGTGGCCGTGGCCGACGCGACGCTTGCCAGCACCATCTGCAAGCGCGGCGTGAAGGTGATGTCGGGGATGTTCATCAAGACGACATGGGTGGCGCCCTTGTCGAGCACGTTGGTCTTGATGGACGTGTAGAACTTGTCGGCCAGCGCCGTCATGTAGGTGCCGCCGATCGCGGCGGTCGTCTGGGCGCCGCCGGTCAGTGCAGCGCTGATCTGGGCCGGCGTCAGCAGCGTGCCGAGCAGCGCCGAGTAGGTAGCGCCCGAATCGGTGCGGGCCTTCAGGTAGGCGCCGACCAGATCGGCCGCGTCGTTGCCGCCGCCGTCGATGATGACCAGATCGTTGGCCGTGAAGCTGCCGGTCGCCGCAAAGGTGGACATCTGCGTGCCGATGTTCAGCGGGTTGGTGGACGCAACGCTGGTGCTCGTGATGCGGCTACCGCCGATGGCGTAGTTCGTGCAACCGGTCTTGGTGGTGTTGGGGACGAAGGTCGTTTCGCCGGTTGCCGCGAAGTAGTTGCACAGCGTCTGGCCGTAGTTGGCGGCCACGCGCTCGACATAGATGGGGTTGCTCGCCGCCTGGACGGTGAACTTGAAGCCGAAGGTTCCGCTGTCCTGCAGGCTGTCACCAAAGACCTTGACCGAGTTGATCGAGATCGCCGGTGTCGTGTCTGCCGTCGCTCCACCACCGCAGCCCGATACGAGCACGCCGCCCAACAGCGCAGCAGAGGCCGCAGCGATCCGGGTAAGGAAGGGTTTCATCTATGTCTCCTGAGCGACAGCACTGCACGGTCGCATGAAATTCGGGGACGCCACTCTAAACGCTGATTTTTCGAACGGTCGTTCGTTTTTTCCCCTAGCGCGCGTAAAGAAGGCCGCCTGGGGGCTGCCAGGGGCCTGCAAAAGGCCTTTTTGCCCCTCTCAGGCCACTGAGCAAGTCTGTGGACGGCGCCGGGACAACCGCCCAGATATCCACAGCCGGAACGCGTCGCCCGAAGTTGTTCCCAATCGCGAACCGGGTCGTCCCTGGTCTGGCGCACAGGCTTCTTCACGACACAAACATCTGTCGCCAAACGCTTTTTTGGCCTTGTCCACAGCGCAGCCCGCCCTCTACTACAACGACTACTTTGAAATCTTGAATACAGTTTGGAATACATCGGACAACTTCTCCATGGACATTCCCGCCCTGCAGCAACGGCTGCGCCGCTTCGCCGACGAGCGCGACTGGCAGCCCTACCAGACCCCCAAGAACCTCGCGATGGCCATGACGGTGGAAGCCGCCGAGCTGCTGGAGATCTTTCAGTGGCTGACGCCAGAGCAGTCGCAACACCTCAGCGACGACCAGCGCCGCCATCTCGGCGAAGAGTTGTCGGATGTGCTGCTCTACCTGGTCCAGATCGCCGACCACGCCGGCGTGGACCTCGAAGCCGCGCTGGAACGCAAGCTGGCGATGAACGCCGTCAAGCACCCGCCACTGGAGTCGTCATGACGATGGAGACCATCGCCGTCGTCGACTTCGAGACCACGGGCCTCGGGCCCACGAGCGGTGGGCGTGCGACGGAGATCGCCGCCGTGCTCGTGCAGGGCGGCACCGTCGTCGACCGCTGGAGCAGCCTGATGAACAGCGGCGCGTGGGTACCTCCGCACATCCAGGTCTTGACGGGTATCAGCAACGACATGCTCGCGAACGCGCCCGATTCGACGGCCGTGATGCAGGAGCTCGCGCGTTTCACGCAAGGCTGCCCGCTGGTGGCCCACAACGCCGCTTTCGATCGCGGGTTCTGGCAGGCCGAGATGGCGCAGGCAGGCGTCACGGCCGACCCGGCCCATGAGTTCGCCTGCACGGTGTTGCTGTCACGCCGCCTCTGGCCCGAGGCGCGCAGCCATTCCCTCGGTGCGATGACCGAATTCCACGGCATCCGCTTCCAGGGCCGTGCGCACCGCGCCATGGCCGACGCGCTGGTCACGGCGGAGTTGTTGCTGAAAGTACGCGCCGAGATCGCTCAACGCTTCGCGCTGGACCTGGGAGACGCCGAGGTCGACCATGCGCTGCTGGCCTGTCTGCAGCGCACGCCCGTGCGCTGGTTGCGGCGCGGTTTGGTCGACCATGTGAAGGCGCGCAGGCAGAGTTCCTGAACAAAGGAAAAATTTCTGTCAAGACCCAGCACTACGGACTTGGACAAGGACAATCCCGCCCTTTCGTCTCGCGTCATTGCCCAAAGAGTTCCATGTCCGTGATCCAGGTTCGCCCCGCCACCCTGCGCGATGCCAAGGCCATCGCCGAGATCCACGTCGCCGCCAGCCAGGATGCCTACAAGTCCTTGCTGCCTGCCGCCGCGCTGGACGCGATGTCGGTGCAGAAGCGCCAGGCCTTCTGGCGAGAGGCCATCGACCTGTGCGAGCCGCAGGTCATCGTTGCCCATCTGGACAACAAGATCATGGGCTTCGCCGGCTTCGACCGTTCGCGCGACAAGGGCACGCCCGCCACGACCGGTGAGGTCTGGGCGCTGTTCGCCAGCCCGGAGCACTGGGACAAGGGCGTTGGCCTGGCGCTGTGGGATGCCACGCGCGACGGCCTGCAGGAAGAAGGCTGCACCAAGGCCACGCTGTGGTGCTACCTGCGCAACGAACGCGCGCTGCGCTTCTTCGAGCTCGCCGGCTTCAAGCGCGAGCTGGGCAGCGCCCGCACGACCGAGGTCGGCGGCGCCCGCGTCGAAGAGATCCGCCTGTTCCGTTCGCTGGTCTGATACGCACAGAAGCGCCCCGCAGGGCGCTGTTCATCGGGGCCTGAGCGTTCAGGCGGCGTAGCCGCCCGTGGCCAGTGCCCAGCCGTCGGTGGCGTCGTCGTGACGCTGCACATGCACCGGGCAGAGCTTGCGCGCGGCGGCACGTTCCACCAGCGCTTCGGCCTGGTCCGGCGTCAGCTGCAGTGCGAAGCGCACCCAGCGCTTTTGCACCAGCGGCAGCGCCCAGGCATCTTCCAGCGCCCAGCGGATCTCGTGCGGCTGCTGCAGCTCTGCGGCCGCCAGCACACGCGGCGCCAGCGCCAGCACGAAGCGGTTGAAGTCGGTGCGCAACGCGTCCGTCGGCAGCAGCGCCTCGAGCCGGCTCAGGCGGGCACTCCAGCCCGGCGTCGCCAGCTGGCGCGTGACCAGCGCCTGCAGGGCCTGGATGGGGTTGAACAGGCGCAGCCGGTTCGGCGGCAGCACGCGCAGTGGGGTTCGGGCCGCTTCTTCGTGGCTCATCGGCGTCACGAAGCTCGCCAGCACCGTCAGCCGTTCCCATTGAGCCTGCGTCAGGCCACCGATGCGCGTGATCCCGCCGGCCGCGCAGCGCTCAGCCCGTTCGGCCAACGCCGCGTGGTCGAGGTCGCCCTTGGCCTGGTTGGCGTGGTCGCTCATGACGGCCAGGTTGCCGGCGGCATAGCCGGCGTCGTTGCGCACGCGGTCGATGCTGCGGTTGTCGCCGTCCAGGCGTTCACGCGTGATGGGGCAGTGGCTGGTGTCCAGCTGCGCCAGGTGGTTGGGCGTGAGCTGGATGTCCTCGTAGCTGCGGCCGCGCGTCCAGGCGTGGGTGCGCAGCGCCAGCCACAGCTCGACCTGCGGGCTGGCCGGTGTGCGCACCGTGCGGCCGTGGGCGGCCATCCAGCCGCGTTGCAGCGGCGATTGCGGGTAGAGGTGGGCGATGGGCGGCGTCACGCCGTGCAGGGCGTAGTCGCGGCCCAGGGCCAGCCCCACGTGTTCATGCGCGCTGATGGCGGCGGGGGCGGTGTCCATGTCCAGGTCGAACTGGACGAGGGCGGTCTGCGTGGCGGCGGCGGTGTTGTGGACGGCTTGCATGTCGGGGCTCCTGAAGTGAGAGGCACGCCGATGAGTCGCGGGCCTTGCAAGCAGTCTGTGAGCCAGGTAGCTCATGAGATGATCCACCTGGAAAACACTGTGGTTATTTTCAGGATGGATCGCACCGAGCGCTTCTACAAGATCGAGCACCTGATCCGCTCCCGCGGCTGTGTGTCGTTTGCCGAACTTCTCGACGCGCTGGAGGTGTCGCCGGCCACGCTCAAGCGTGACCTGGCCTACCTGCGCGAGCGGCTGGACGCTCCCATCGAATACGACGCCGCCGAGAACGGCTACCGCTTCGGCCAGCAATGGCGCGGCGGCAAGCATGAACTGCCGGGCATGTGGTTCAACGAGGCCGAGCTGCATGCGCTGCTGACGATGCAGCAGATGCTGGCCGGGCTGGATGAGCAGGGCGTCGTCGGCCGCCACCTGCAGCCCATGTTCGACAAGGTCACCGGCATGCTGGGCGTGGATGCGGCCGAGGCCGACGAGCTCCGGCGGCGCGTGAAGCTGATCGGCACGGCGCGGCGGCGGATGGCCAGCGACTGTTTCGAGACCGTGGGCAGCGCCGTCGTGAAGCGCCGGCGGCTGGCCATCCGCTACCGCAAGAAGCGCGACAGCGCGGGCGGCGAGCGCGAGGTGTCGCCGCAGCGGCTGGTGCACCACCGCCACGCCTGGTATCTCGACGCCTTCTGCCATCGCAGCCAGGGCTTGCGTCGCTTTGCGCTGGACGGCATCGAGGCGGCCACGCTGCTGGACACCGAGGCGCAAGGCCTCGCCCTCGCCGAACTGGAGGCCGAGCTGGACCGGGGCTACGGCATCTTCGCCGGCGGCACGCCGCAGGAGGCCGAGCTGCTGTTCAGCGCCGACGCGGCCGCCTGGGTCTCGCGCGAGGAATGGCACCCCGCGCAGCAGAGCGAGTTTTTGGCCGACGGCCGCTGGCGTCTGCGGCTGCCGTATGTGGACGACACCGAGCTGCTGATGGACCTGCTGCGCCACGCGGGCCAGGTGGAGGTGGTGCAGCCGGCCGCACTGCGCGAGGCCTATGCGCAGCGGCTTCGCCAGGCGGTCGCGGGGCTGTAGGACAAGTCCGCGTCGTTTGATGACGGTCATACCAGCCACGCTCAACCGGGTTAGGCTTCACTCGTGTTTGAACCCATCGAGGAGCCCGAAATGAGCGAAACCGCCCAAGCCAAGGACAAGCTGTCCACCGACTTCCGCGCCGTGATGGATGACGTCGATGCGCTGATGACCGCCACGACCAACAAGGCCGACGTCGAGGTCAAGGCACTGCGCGCCCGCATCCAGGAACGCCTGTCCGGCGCCAAGGAAAAGCTGCTGGACGCCCAGCACGAAGCCATCCAGCGCGCCAAGGACGCTGCCACGGCCACTGACGATTACGTCCATGCCAAGCCCTGGCAGGCGGTCGGCGTTGCCGCTGCCGTCGGCCTGGCGCTCGGCGTGCTGATCGGCCGCCGCTGATCAACGCAAAGGCAGCCCCTTGAGCGACGACAAGGAACCCGTCTCCGCGCCGCTGCGGCGGCTCGGTGCTTCGCTGCTGACGCTCGGGCGCATCCGGCTCGAGCTGTTCGCCATCGAGGCGCAGGAGGAGAAGGAGCGCATCGCCGGCCTGCTGTTGTGGGCCGTGCTGGGCGCGTTGCTGGCGGGCTTCGGCCTGTTGATGGCGTTGACGCTCGTCACCGTGGCGCTGTGGGACAGCCATCGGCTGCTGGCGCTTGCCGGCGGCACGGTGGTGCTCATCGCGGCTGCGGTGGTGGCCATGCTGAAGGTGAAGGCCTTGATCGCGCAGCCCGCGAGCCTGTTCCAGTCCAGCATCGGTGAGCTGCGCGCCGACGCCGACGCGCTGCGGCGCCACCCCGGCCCATGATCCCCAAGATCCCGGCCGACCCCGCCGAGCGCGCGGAACGCAAGGCGAACCTGTTGCTCGCTTCCGAGTTGTTGCGCGGCCAGGCCGCCGTGGCGGTCAACGAGCTGGGCGGCCGCGCCGACGGTTGGGCGGTGCGGCTGATGGCCTGGCGCAACCTGCTGTCCAACCCGATCGTGCTGGCCACGCTGGGAGGCGGTGCTGCCTTCTTCGCGGCCAGTCGCGGTCAGCGGCGCAGTCGCGTCTGGCGCGGCCTGCGCTGGGCGTGGCTAGCCTGGCGGCTGTTCCGCCAGAGGGGCTGACCGGTTAGACGAGCGGGCTGTCGCGGCCGCGGCCGTGCGCCGGGGCCGCATCGAGGTCGTGCAGCCACGGCATGCCCGAGGCTCGCCACAGCTGGACCGTCGGCTTGAGCTGTGCGCGTTCCGCTACACAGCCGAGGCGGATGTTGAGCGTCTTGGGTTCGTCGGCTTCGGTGGCGTACAGCTGCGTGCCGCAATCGGCGCAGAAGGCCTGAGCGCGGCGGTTGCCGCTGGCCGCCACCTTGACGTAATGCTTGGGCGAGCCCGTCATCTGGACCTGGCCGGCCGGCACGGGCACGACGGCCCGGAACGGCGCGCCGGAGAAGATCTGGCAATCGGCACAGTGGCAGGCAAAGACCTTGGCGGGGTCTACCAGGGCCGTGAAGCGGATGGCCCCGCAGTGGCATTGGCCGGTGATGTTCATGGTCATTTCAGTGTTCAGTGATCGGCGGCGTCCAGGCGCTTCATGCGCTCGCTCTGCCAGTAGACGTCATCACCACCGAGGCCGTCGAGGTTGGCGCGGTTGAGCACACGGGCCAGCACGAACAGCAGATCGGACAGGCGGTTCAGGTATTGCCGTGGGGCGGCGCGGATCGGCTCTGTCGCGGCCAGCGTGATGACGGCCCGCTCGGCGCGGCGCGCCACGGTGCGGCACACGTGCGCGATGGCCGCACTGCGCGTGCCGGCCGGCAGGATGAACTCCTTCAGGCGCGGCAGATGCTCGTTGTAGTGCGCCAGCGCTTCATCCAGCCGCAGCACCGCAGCGTCTTTCAGCAGCTCGCCGCCGGGCCAGGAGAGTTCGCCGCCAAGGTTGAACAGCTCGTGCTGAATCGTCACGAGCAGTTCACGCACGTCGTCGGGCAGCGGCTCGGCCAGCAGCAGGCCGAGGTGGGAATTCAGTTCATCGACATCGCCCATGGCCTGCACGCGCAGGTGGTCCTTGGGGACGCGGCTGCCGTCGGACAGGCCGGTGGTGCCGTCGTCGCCGGTGCGGGTGGCGATCTGGGAGAGTCGGTTGCCCATGTGGCGGTCTGCGAGGGTGTCGAGGCCGCCATTCTCGTCAGTGCCGGCGCCCGCTGCGATGGAAGTCGGGCTTTTGCACCGCGTCCGCATGGGCTTGCGGGCCGGCACCGTGCGGCACGGGCTGCGTGCCCGGCTTGGGCGGCGGTGCCTGGCCGGCCCGGGGCTGGCCCATCAGCTCGCGCCAGCGGGCCGTGAGCACGTCGAAGCGCAGGGTGCCGAGCGCCACGAGCGCAACGGCCAGGATCAGCAACAGCCAGGTCAGGGTCATGGCAGCACTCCCAGGTTGGAGATGCCATGCTGGCACTGGCGGCTCGGTGCTGCAACACAATGGGCTGATCTGGATCAGGAGTCCGTCGATGAACGCGCCCGCCCTTGTCGAAGCCGCCGTGCTGCCTTTGCCGCAGCCCCTGCTCGACGCCTTGCAGGTCGCGTTCGGCGCGCGCTGTTCCACGGCGCTGGCCGTGCGCGAGCAGCATGGGCGCGATGAATCCGTCTTCGACGTGCCGCCGCCGCAGGCGGTGGTCTTTGCCGGCAGTGAAGCCGAAGTGGCCCACGTCGTTGCGCTGTGCGCCGCGCACGGTGTGCCGCTCATTCCCTATGGCGCGGGGTCGTCGCTGGAAGGCCATTTGCTCGCCGTGCGTGGTGGCGTTTGCCTGGATGTGTCGCGCATGAACCAGGTGTTGCGCGTCGACGCCGACGACCTCACCGTGACGGTGCAGCCGGGCGTCACGCGTCGGCAGCTCAACGAGGCGTTGAAGCACGAAGGGCTGTTTTTCCCCATCGACCCCGGCGCGGATGCGAGCCTGGGCGGCATGGCCGCCACGCGCGCCAGCGGCACGAACGCCGTGCGCTACGGCACGATGCGCGAGAACGTGCTGGCGCTGCGGTTCGTTGCCGCGAACGGCGAGATCGTGCGCACCGGCTCACGCGCGAAGAAGAGCAGCGCGGGCTACGACCTGACGCGGCTGCTCATCGGCAGCGAGGGCACGCTGGGCGTGATCACCGAGCTGACGGTGAAGGTGCACCCGCTGCCCGAGGCCGTGTCGGCGGCGGTGTGTTTCTTCCCGACCATCGACGCGGCCGTGCGCACGGCCATGCAGGTCATCCAGCTCGGCGTGCCCATCGCGCGCTGCGAGCTGCTGGATGCCAACGCCATTCGCGCCGTGAACGCGTACGACAAGCTGGAGTTGAAGGAACAACCCATGCTGCTGATGGAGTTCCACGGCAGCGAAGCCGGCGTCGCCGAGCAGGCCGCGACCGTGCAAGACGTGGCGGCCGAGTTCGGCGGCGAAGCCTTCGAGTGGGCGACGACGCCCGAGGCACGCACACGGCTGTGGACGGCGCGGCACCACGCCTATCTGTCGGGCCTGCAGATGCGCCCCGGCTGCCGCGCGGTGACCACCGACACCTGCGTGCCCATCTCGCGGCTGGCCGAGAACATCAATGCATCGATCGAAGAGGCCGAGGCCACCGGCCTGCCCTATTTCATCGTCGGCCACGTGGGTGACGGCAACTTCCACATGGCCTATCTGCTGGACCCCGCCCGGCCGGAGGAACTGGTGACAGCCGAGCGGCTCAGCGCGCAGATGGTGGCGCGAGCCATTGCGATGGAAGGCACCTGCACCGGCGAGCACGGCATCGGGCTGCACAAGCAGGCGTTTCTGCTGGACGAGACGGGGGCGGAAGCGGTGAAACTGATGCGGGCTGTGAAGGCGGCGCTGGACCCGGCGGGGATCATGAACCCGGGGAAGGTATTCGCCGGTTGACGTGGTCAGCGGCAGTTGGGAACTTGTCAAGACGTGCCGCTTTTGCCGAAAATTTAATGTGGTATGGCGTGCCGTCCAACGGGAGATTTTTGACGGTGAATCAAGTACTTTCCTGTAACGCAATGCAC
>JACCDO012029274.1_pt1 | contig 15517 bp, 17 predicted proteins | sample 7446101 | NCBI WGS metagenome assembly JACCDO01 (sample SAMN15323440, study PRJNA562643) | freshwater metagenome | isolation source: river surface water | place: USA:Blue River Watershed | collected 2017-08-16
GTTAAATCCTGAGCTAATAATCTATTACATCTTATATTTTCAAAAATTTGGGTAGTGTGTTCTGGTTTAGGCCATTCATAATTTATGCATTGTCCATGTATATTTAAAATTGTTTTACATTTAGATAATTTTTGGTCACGTTCTTCTTTCCAACCACTTATAATTAGTACTTTGAAACCATTATTAATTAAATTTTTAACACAGTTTTTTCTCGTCCAACATAATAAATCAATATTATTATCTCTATCTGAACCAATTATTCCAAAATCATATTCTTTATCTGTATTATTCAATAAATTTTGCAAATAGGTAGTTTCTTTTTCATAGGGGATATATTCTATAACTTGAACATCTTTAATTCCATTATTTTGAAGAATATTTTTATTACTTTTACTATAATCAAACATCGGTAATTTACAATGTTTGTATAAATAAATACAGTTATTTAAAAAGTTAGGTATATTAAGCGGTTCTGTATTAAAAAATGCATATTTATTATTATTATTAATATTATTATTAATGCAATTAGTTACTATATTTATATCTAATAAAAAACTAATAAATAATACTAAACTATCTTTGATATTTTGCAGATCATTTACATTAGATGTAAATATAATATTATACTTCTCTTTTAAACTATCAAAATAATCATATAAAGGTACAATATTAAATCTATCATTGACATAGAATAATAATTTAGACTTGTAAAGATTTAGTTCAATTTTTAAGTTTATTAAATTAGACCAACTAACAAATCTATTTGCCCAAGAACAAGATTTTGCGTACATTTTCCCATTTTCTCTCAATATTTTCTTAAGTTTGTTAGTTAACCGTAATAAAATATCTAGTTCTTGTCCTTGGTTAATAGGTATTCCATATCCACCTAACGTATTAGCTAATCCGGCAACGGGATAATAAATACATATAACTTCTGACATAAGCATTTCCATTGCTGTTATACAAGATGTTTCTTCAAAGTTAGTCGGATATAACCAATATTCAGCTGAAGACATTAATTCATATAACTTGTCTTTTGTTAGTTTACCTAAATGTGTAACATTATTAAATGAATTTATTATATTTTGTAATCCTTTTTCAAAATCATCCCTTGGAAAATCATTATAAGAACAAATAAATAATTCCGCATTTGGCATAGATTCAGATATTTTAGGCCATAATTCTAATAATTTATCTAAACCTCTTTCAGCACAAGAAGTGTATATAAATCTATTTAATATTTTAAATGGTGCATATATAAATTTTTCAACAGAGATTCCATTATTAATATTTGTTAGTTTGTCTTTTAAGCAAGGATACAATTTTAAAAATAAATCTTGATGCCATTGTGTTTGGCAAACACAATAATCTATTTTATTATTCCATTTTTCTAAAATTTGATTAGCATTTAAATTCGAACCATAACTAAATAATCTAATATCGTGTCCCCATATAATTGATTTATAAAAGCAAGCATTTTGATATAATTCATAAAAATCTAAGTACCTAGATACTATTACAGTATAAAAAGGAATATTTTCAAACAATTTTGTTAGTTTATCATTGGAAACAAATGTTATATTATTAATATTTTCTTCTTCAACTGTTCCAGAAATATAAATATTATAGTCTTTAGGGAACTGTAATGCTAAATTTATGGCAGCAGTTTCAGAACCACCTAAACTATTATTAAGACTATATGTATAGTTCCATTTTTTTGTCATATATCCCGTGTAAATTAATATATTTTTAGATTGTAAACATTCTTCTTTTGTAAATTTATTTTGATGAATAATTTTTAATCCATATTTTTCATAAACATATAAAAACGAATATTTTGATGAAGATAAATTATGCCCTTTAGATTGTATAAAATATAAGTACTCAAGAAATAAGCTAAATAATTCTTTAAATTGTGTTTGTGTTTGGTCTTGTTTATCAATAAAAAATTGGAAATTATATATTAAATTACTTATATAATTATTACTATTTGGATCAATATTATATTTTTTAATAAATACGATTTTAAACATATTTAATGCAGTTAAAATAGCATTTGGTGTACCTATTTTATAACAAACAATAATCATTATATATGGTAATAAAAATGCATAAATATCATTTTCAGCAAATAATTTGTCGATCGTTAGTAAACTAACATATTTATTTTCATAATAATCTTTTATATTTAAGTAATGATTATACGCTACTTCGTATAATCCTTGCATAGAGTAATGCTCAACTAAATAATATATACATTCGATTCGTTCTTTATCATATTTTAAGGATTCAATTAAATAAAATAATCCGGTTTCTAATTGACCTATTATCTTGTAACATTTATATAAATTTAAACAACTAACATATTTTTCTTGAGCCCAATTATTTTGTGTTAATACAATTTTATACCATTTAATCGCATTATTATAATCCCCGTAATCTTTATAACTATTTGCGCAGTAAAATGCGTATCTTAAATATAATGCATCGTTTTCTTCTTTTGCTTTTTTCCATCCATCTTCAAGAATTAATGCATCTTTTAAATATTTTTTTGGATCTTTACTTCTGTTTCCCGTTTTACCAGATATTATACAATAATTACCAAATAAATCTTCCATTTTTGGTTCCGGTTTAAGACAAACTATATATTCGTGTATAATTGATTCATACTTCCATTTTATTCTATTATTAATTAATAATATACGTTTATAACTAACAACTCCTATTTGTTCCCCAAAAGACAAATAATATCCATCTGCATTTACTTCACTCGGAATTTGAATATCTCCAATGATTTCATCGTCCGCATCAAAAACTAATAATAGGTCCGTTTTTTCAAAAGCATAATTTAATGCTAATGAACGATTATGTGCAAAATCCTCCCATTTATCCTCAATTAATTCCCCGGGCATTTGTTTCTCTTTAAAAAAATTTTTAATAATTTCTTGTGTGTTATCGGTTGAACCAGTATCACAAATTACCCAATAATCGAAACGTATTTTAGAAATAAGCATTTCAAGAGTTCTTAGAATAATATGTGATTCGTCTTTAACAATCATATTAAGACATATTGTTGGAGTGGTCTTTTTTTCAGTAATTGTTAGTTCCATTATTAATCATTAAAAAAAAATCTTTAATATTATATTTTATATAAAATATTAAAATAACTAAAATATGATATAATAATTTCTTCTTAAAATTCGGGAGTATGCTTCTTAAATAAACATCCCTTTGACTCTAAATTCCTAATTTCAGTGGTCACTACTTGTGGATTTTGAAACTCACAATTTGTTAACCAAATTTTAACAATACAAAAGTTCTTTTTTGGCGAAATGGTTATACCAGTTACATTATTAACAAAATTCACATTACTGCTTACGGTTTCTCCAACTAAAACAAAACTTAAATCTCTCCAAACTTCAAATACATTTTTATTTGACACTTTATAAGAGAAGCAACCCCCGTTTCTGTTCTTTGGATCTTCCCACATTGGAGAAATATTATCCTTCATAATAAATAACATACAATTCTTTACTAGATGTTCTGGTAAAGATTCCGTAATAGCAACAGTTTCTTCTAATGTCTTAAATTGGAAAATCTTTTTATAAGATTTAATGGTCCAATCCGGATCGTGTGGTAAATGAGCCCATAAATTCCATTTATTCTTTAATTTATGGAATTCATTAACATTTGAAATAATATTACTTGATGCAGTATCCGACATTGCTAATTCTGTATGCATGGTTACCATTATACTAAATATAGTTCAATTTTTTTTAAGTTGTTTTATATTATAATATATTTACTATTTATCGCAATTCAACGTTTTATGACCAATTATATAATCTTTTTGAGCCAATTGAATATATTGTGTTTCAGTTAAAGTATGACAATTAATACTATTATCTATTATATTTAAAGTATATTTGATGTTTTTTGGTAAATTATCTTCCTTTAAATTTAAAATATTTATTAAATAATATTTAATAAAATTATCGTTTATAATTGTGTTTTCCGTATAAAAATTATACTTATCCGTTTTTAATTCTATTGTGTAATTTTTATTATCATAAATGCATTCAATTGAAACGAATCTAACTGATGAATCATTAAATTTAATAAAATCATTAGTATCTGCAATTGTTGTCATTTTAATTTCATCCGAAGACATATCTGTTGCTATAATTAGGTCATAATCATCCGGTTTTATTAAATTTGATATAAAACATTGATTATAATGAAAAGAATAACAAAATTTCTTTATTAATTTTCCGTTTGAATAAAATTCAACCATTGTTTTAATATCTTTCTTAAATTTGTTAGTTATTGTTCTGTAATAAGGATAAAAAAAATTTAAAACCTTAAACATTTTTATTTGTATTATACTATATAAATATAAAGATTTATAACCAATATTTATTAAATTATTATTTGTCTTATTTTTAAACGAATTAAAAATATTACGATATTTAGTTATAAATAGTTCATAATTTTCTGGATAATTATTTTTGTAGAGTTGATTTATTAAAAATCCCCATAAAAATATATTAATTATCATTATATAGTTTATCATCGAAATATATTTAAATTATTTTATAAATTATTTATAATATAATTTTTTGATTTATATTTGTTGTGGATCCGTCGTATAATCATAATGATTTATTTCATCTGGTGTTGGAGGTGCGTCTGAATACGTTACATCCATATAATTGGTTTTATTTACATAATATTTTTTTATCTTCTTTTTTTCCTCTTTTTTAGGACAATTAGAACATATTACATCTATTTTACCCGTAGCAGGATCCAAACCAAAAACATATAAAAGTATTAAAACAATTGTTGACATAAATATAAAGGGAATAAACACGATTATCCACGATATTATACCCATTCCACCTTGACATAAAGCATTTAAAAGTATTGTAATAATTGTTGCAACAATTATTTTAATTATTGCTGTATTGTACATACCTCTAAATGTATCTATAATCACTTGTGTTAATGAAAATGCTAAATATATTAATGCTGGAGGACATAATTTAAACATACTATTATATATTATTTAGATATTTATTCGTCAAAAATTGGCTCCCCATCCTTTATAATTCCAACCTTGTCTCCTACTTCACCATCTTCTAAAACCGCATATAATATACCATTTTCCTCACTTGTAGCATAATAAGTCACATCATCTATTTCAATTTCAAACACTTCTTCCTCCTCTTCCTCTTCCTCTTTAACTTCAATATTACTATCGTGCTCTTGAACGTCACTATCATCCTCTCGCTTTTCTTCTGGTTCCTCAGTTCCAACCTCTGATTCAGAACCTTCTTCTACATCTTCAACTTCTTCAGCATCTTCAACATCTTCAACATCTTCAACATCTTCAACAACATCTTCTTGAACATCTTCAACAACATCTTCTTGAACTTCTTCAATATCTTGTACATCTTTAATATCTTCAACAACATCTTCAACAATAACATCTTGAACAATATCTTTGGCTTCTAATGGTTTTTCTTCAATAATTAGATTAATATTATTATGTAATGAATTGGTTAAAGTACTATTATTGAAATAATCTGTAATCTTTTTTTGTCCTTCTAAAAGAAGATTTGAAGATGTTTCGTGACTTTTATATAATTTTTCAATATTATCACTTAAGTGCGTAAAATGTTCCATAATTGAAGCCATCCTGCTAGAAGATGCATTATATAAACATTTTTGTTCTTCAATATGACTACAACATATATTTTTGAGATTTTCAAAATCTGCCTCTAATTTAGACAATCTATCAATAATATTATTATAATTGGTATTATTATTATTGGTATTATTATTCTTGTTATCATCATTAAAATCATTAACATTTAAAGAATAATCATTTGAACGCATTTGTTTTAACATATTATACATTTGTTCTAAAGTAGCCATTTGAATCATTCTTTCAATATTATTTAGGGTTGCCATTTGGGATATATAATATATATTGTATTGTGTTTAATATGATTTAAAAAAATATTTATTTTATTTATATATGTCCGACGGAATAAGTTTTTTTAATAATGATGACGTCAAAAAACATCTAAATATTGTTTTAACGCAAACTAACTATAGTGAAGAAGAAGCACTAAATAAACTTCAATTATATAACGGAGATTATATGAAAGTTATTAGGGAATTTATGGGTATTCCTGATAAAAAACCTGTAGCAAAATCTAAATCATTAAATCAAGAAATTTACAGGCAAATACGTCATAAATTAGATGCTTCAATGCAAGAATATAGGGATAATAATCCGATTGATATGGAACACGTTTTACAAAATTTTAAGGAATCTGAGGAAAAGAAAAACAAGAAAGAAATTAAATAAAATTGAATAAATATTATATTAAATATAAACTAACATAATATTTAATATGAAGAATATAAAAATACAAGTTTTCTCGGATTTACATTTAGAATTATTTGCCAAAGCATTTCCAAAACCACAACCGTTAGCTCCATATTTATTTTTAGCAGGAGATATTGGTAAACCAGATGATAATAATTTTAGAGATTTTATGAATTATTGTAATAATAATTGGTTAAAAACATTTTATGTATTTGGTAATCACGATATATGGCATAAAACAAAGGATTTTTATCAGATAAAAGATGATTTTAAAAAATATATTTTAAATAATAATTTAACTAACATAAAAGTGTTGGATAATGGAGAAATAGATAAAATAAATAATGATGTATATGTTGTTGGAACCACATTTTGGACCCGTAATTTATCAGATGAATCAAAAATATATTTAAATGATTTTAATAATATTAGAATAAAAGAAAAAGACACCAATAATTTACGATTAGCTGAACCTAAAGATATAAGGGATATTGCAAATAATGAATTTAATAGTTTAAACTCATTATTAAATTATAGTAATATAATTGCCTCTAAATATATAATTGTTTTAACTCACTTTCCTCCTTATAGAACGGGTACATCACATCCAAAATTTCATAACGAAAAAGGAATAGTTAAAGATTACTTTTCTTGGCCTAATGAAACTTTAAGAGAATTTAATACTGCAAACATTTTAGCTTGGATTTCGGGTCACACCCACTATTCCTATGATTTTAAGTGTGAACAATCGGTGCGTTTAATTTCGAACCAAATGGGATACTTAAGGGAATGTCAAAATGGCACAACTCAGTTTGATATGGACGGAATATTTGAAATAGATTATATTCCTTTAACCGCATAATTGCATTTGATTTTGATTAATTCCAAATTTTTCATTTAAAATAGTAGTTTTATCTTGTTTTTTCTTTTGTAACCGAGCCTTCATTTGAATGCTATTTGATGGTATTATTTTATTGTTTAAAATAAATTCATCATTATATTCGTGTAATTCTGGCAATATACGGGTTAATGGTTTATCAACTACCAAAAATAAGCGATCATTACCTAATAATGATCTATATTGTTGTATAGTTAAATTTCCTAAAAACTTATTTAACATATAACGTGGATCAGGTGCCGGATTAATATTTTTTGTATATTCATATATACTTCCATATAAGTGATTTAAATGATATAAACATTCAAATTTGGTGGAATTATCTATATTCGGTTTATTAACAATATATGCTGCGGCACATTGGGGACAGCAAAAACACCCCTCAACATAAATAGTTCCATTTTTAATATACTTTGGAGCATAAACAGCTGGTCCATCAAATTCACATGTATCCCAAAAACAACACGATTTTTTGTTATTTACATTATTCATATGCAAATTTTGTTCGAGTTGCTTTAACTTATGCCATAACTCTTTAGTCTTATCCTTATTTATGTTATCATCATATTCATCCTCAGAATCAGTATTATCGTAATTAGAATATTTATTTAAGGAACCAATATTTGTTGTACCATTATTATTTGTTAAATTATTACAACCTAAATAATTGCTTACATTAATATTTTCATTATTATACATATCAAATGCTAAATCAGGTTTAGTAAAATCATATGAGTTAAGAAGCATTGATTCATTATTTGAATGAATATCTTTTAAAGAACATTTTAAATGTAAAATGACATTTGGTTTATCTTCCTTATATGAATCTATTGTGATTGTTGGTTGAATAATTTTTCCCCCTTTTGGCTTTCTACCTCTTTTTTTAATTACTTGTTGTTCTGCATTTATTATATTTAAATCACTTATTACCTCATTTTTTATTGAACTATCTATTAAATCAACACTTAAATTTAAATTCGAGTTAGAGTTGGAGTTTACATTATCTTCCGTAATATTTAACGTCATATTTAAAGATTCCATCAATTCCTTTTTTGACTTTCTTCCCCTTTTTGCCTTAGTAGTTTGGTTATTATTTGCATCTGTATTATCAGTATTAGAATTAGTATTAGAAGTAGTATTAGAGTTAGTGATTTTCTTAGGTCCCATTTTAATTATATTATTTAATAGTATCTTGAATTTAAGTTGTTTTAATATATATTATTTTCAATTTTTACTTTTCATAACATTTTCTGCATACGGGAATATAATTATCGAAGCCGACTATCGTCTGTTCTGTTTCTAAACTAACTCTTTTTGAAAATATAGCGTGTGTCCCATTTTTACAAATATTACATAAAGATGTTAGTTTAGTTACTTTATCACACAATGGTATTAAATCTAATATTTGTCCAAACTTTTTTCTTTCAAAATCACCATCTAATCCACAAACATATATTTTTTTATCTATTTTTAACATTTTTTTGACAAATTCTTGTAAATCAGAAAAAAATTGTCCTTCGTTAATCAATATTACTTCGCTATTTAAAATTTGTTCCATATTTGAATTATTATAAAGTTCCATCAATTTATCAGTTTTAACGCAAGGTATTTTAATTTTATCATGAGTTGATAAAAGTATGTCATCATACCTGTCATCTAATATATGATTAATAACTGTAACAGAAATATCACAAAATTTGCATTTTTTATATATTTCAACAATACGTGAGGTTTTACCACTAAACATAGGACCAATAATTAATTCGAGATAAGCACTATCAGTACTATTAGACATATTAGAATTAATTGTCATATTCTATTTATATATTTTTTCTATTGATTTTAATTGTATTTTTGTAATTAAATATTAAACACAAACTAACAAAGTAATAATAATGTCTAGTAACGTTTTTGTGGAAAAATATAGGCCAACAAAATTTGATGATATTGTTTTGGATCCTCTAAATAAAATTATTTTAAAAAATATAATTTCTACCGGTTATTTTCCAAATTTACTATTATATGGTCCTCCAGGTACAGGAAAAACCACAACAATTATTAATTTAATCAGCTCATTTCAGGAAAAATATTGTCAACAAAGCAAAGAATTAATGATTCATTTAAACGCATCTGATGAACGTGGTGTTGACATCATCCGTACTCAAATTAATCAATTTGTTAGTTCAAAGACATTATTTAGTAATGGAACTAAATTTGTTATATTAGATGAAGTAGATTATATGACTAAAAATGCACAACAAGCATTACGCTATTTGTTACAAAATAATACAAATAATGTGCGTTTTTGTTTGATATGTAATTATATCAGTAAAATAGATGAGGGATTACAAAATGAATTTTTACGTTTACGTTTTAATCAATTACCAGAACACGATATAATTAAATTTTTAGATTATATTTCAAAATCTGAAAATCTTAATTTAGAACCAAAATCCTTAAAAATGATACAACAATTATATAAGTCTGATATAAGGTCAATGATTAATTTTATGCAGTCAAATCAAAATATAGATTTTAATAATTATAAAATAATAGATGAATCTGTTTGGTTGCATCTATTTAATATGATTAAATCAGGGGTTAATATTAATTTGTTAGTTAAGTATATTAATGAAGCTAGTATTAATTATAATTTAGATAACAAAAATATAATTAAAGATTTTATAAACTATATTATAAGAAAACATTCGCATTGTATAACAAGTGATATATTAAATTTTATTGAAAATATTATGCATTTTGAAGATTGTAACAATAATTACTTTGTTAATTATTCATTACTAAAATTATCTTCTTTATTATAAACCGACATTCGTTGATGTAATTTCGACATAAAAAAATTTGGGGGAGAACTTTTTGAAGGATCGAAATTATTTTCCTTAAGACTATATTCTTGACCAAAAAAAGTATCCTTCTTCAATGTAGGAGAACTTTTTGAAATAATTATAGAGGGACTATCGGAAATAGAAATAGGTTTACTATAAGAATTCATTCTATAGACTTATAAAAGAAAAAAAGTTTTACGCTTAACTTTAAATTAAAAATAATTGAAATATTTTATTTGAAATGGACTTAAAGAAAACAGTTGAAATAATATAGAACCAATGACTTTAAATCAAAAAGCCACAAATATTGATGATGAGTGGTCTACATTCTTATCAAATCCGAGTGCATTTGATGAGTTTTATGATGACATTCAAAAAGATGATGAGGAATTTGATGAAAAAGTAATGGGTAATACAAATAATATAATATATGATGGAGAACCTCCTGAACCGACTCCAATATATATATCTACTAAATCAAAAATAGCTTATTTGGAACAACCTATTGATTTAAAATTATTTTGGCAAATACCAATTATACCTTATTATATGCCTCAAAATGGGGTCATTAAAAAACAAATTAAGCTAAATTCGAAGACTCCTGAAGAGCTTCTTGAAATACAAGAACGTCTTAAACAAGAATTATATTTTGAAGAACATGTAATAACTCATGTTGATAATCCAAATGGCAGAATTAAATTTAAGGATATACGTAAAATTACTATTGGTATTTCTAAAAAGGATATTATGTCTTATCGCTCTAAAAAGAAGCAGGCATTTTACAATTGTTTTGTTATGATTTTACGAATTAAATTTGACGATACTTTTAAGGAATTTCATATTAAAGTATTTAATACTGGTAAGCTTGAAATACCCGGTGTTCAAAATGATTTTATGTATGAAACCGTATTAAAAACAATTATTAATATATTACAGCCATATCATAGTTATAAATTGGCTTATAAACAAATAAGTGATACTGTATTAATTAATTCTAACTTTAATTGCGGTTTTTATGTAAATAGAGAGGCATTATTTGATTTGTTACGTAATAAATACGATGTTCCTGCTATATATGACCCATGTTCTTATCCCGGAATTCAATGTAAATATTATTTCGATGACAAAATAAAAAAACAAACTAACAATAAACCCAAAGATGATAAGACAATAATTGAAGTATCATTTATGATATTTAGAACCGGGAGTGTATTAATAGTTGGAATGTGTGATGAATATGTGTTAGACAGTGTGTATGAATTTTTAACAAATATATTGAAGACAGAGTTTAAATATATATGTCAGAAAATTATTGAGAAAGATGTTTTAGAAAAAGATAAAAAGAAGAAACAAAGAAAGAAGATAATTAATATTATGACGGGTGTAAGCGAAGCGACAGTTAAAAGCGAAGCGACAGTTAAAAGCGAAGCGACAGTTAAAAGCGAATTAAAATTAGAACCAACTATTAAAAGCGAATTAACTGTTAAAAGCGAATTAAAATTAGAAGCAAATTTAGAAAATACTATGACCAAATTAGAAGTAGAAGTAGAACCATTAAATGAAATAGAAGAAATAATAATAACAAAAAAGAAAACTACAAGAAAAAGCAAACCTAAAATGGAGTTGGAAATTATTCATTAAATATAAATCCAATAATTTTATCATATTCTTGATTTAAAAACAGTGCGTTCATTTCATAATCATAAATTTTTCTTTTTAATGAATTTTCGTCATATTTTTTCTTTAAAACTATTTTTTCAGAAAATTCTTGAATCAATTGATAAAAAGTATTTAAATCAATTGTTTTATCATTTAATAAAGTTGTAAAAATATAAACCAAATCAATTTGTGATTTTTTTGGTTTATTATGTTTAATTAATGATTCTGTAACATTTTCCATACATTTATAACATTCATCAAATACTTCTTTATTATTGTTAGTTGAACTATTATATAAAGTATGTATTACCAAAGTTTTGTAAAATTGGATATAAATATCTAATGTATTTAGTAGTATTTTTTCATCTTCATTAGGTTCAACCATATTTTTTTTATATTCATTATTTAAATCATATATCGTCTTTTTATATACAAATAATACGGCATCTTTAGAGCTTAATTGTAAAAAAGTTACGTTATCATCACTAATTTGTTCTATAAATTCAATATAAAAATAATAAGCTTTTTGGCTGTGATAGAATGTTAGTTCAAGATTTTTGGTGTAATAAAAAATAAGGGAAAAAACATGTATAATTGTTTCTAAACCGCGTTCAACAATAAAAAGATAATAATATCTATTTTTAATAGATATCTTTTCGTTTATTATTGTTAAAAATTCAATAATAATAGTAAGAAATTTTGTTAGTATATCTTGTAATAAATAATTAATGGTTGGTTTATAATTATCAATTGAATATAAAATATGTTCAATTGATGTGCTTGTATTTGAAAGTTTTGTTGATTGTTTCATTATATATTTCTATTTACATTATTTTAAAATAATATTTGACGAAAAAAATATATATTTTTAAAATAAGTATTTAAAGACATATATATAGATTTTAATATAAAGAGATGTCTTCATTTGAACAAAAATCACCGGCACCTACTGCACCACAACAGCAATCACAACCTACAACCACCAATATGCGTTTACCAACTGATTTAACGTTACAGCACGCAACCAAAATTGCTATTTCTGATGATAAGCCAATTATGTTGGATTATTGGCATAGTTCCTTAGAAAAGAAATCATGTATTGGAGTACGTGAATCAGGTGAAAAGTTGTTGGTTAAGTCTGCCGAAGAGTATACTTCACCAATTGCTAAATTATACAAGTCTGGTTCAGAATTCATCATTATAACTGAGAATTCTATTTATTTGGTTGCTAGTGATATTCCTACTAAAAAGATTACTTAGATATCCACCTTTGAAAAGGTCAAAAGGGACGGGCGTTAGCGGAGCCAAACCATATAATTATTTATGATATTACAACTGTAATAGTTATTTTGGCTCCACCTTTTGATAACGCCAGTCGCTTCGCTTAAAAGGTGGAAAAAAATTGAATAATATTTTAATTATATAAAATTAAGATATTATTTATTAATGTCAACTGCAGAAGATGTATTTTATTTATATGAACGTAACTTATCCTATTATTATGATTGTAAACAACGTGGTGAAGAAAATAGTTGCATATCATACATTTTAACAAAAGAATGCAAATGTTCTAGAGAACAAATTTTAATACCTCAAACAATTGGTAATAGAGAATGTAGTTGCTGTTTAAACCGTAAATGTTATATTAAACCCGGAACAGAATGTCCTATATGTTTTGACAAAATTTTAAAAAAGTCGGAAGCATATTTGACCTGTTGTGGTCACGCATTTCATAAAAAATGTATATTTAATGCGTTTAAACAAAAATTATTATTTAGGAAAAACTCAAATTTTGGTTGTCCATTATGTAGAAGAAGATTAGGTTATGAATTGTTTGATATTAATACGAGATATGCATATAATGATAAACGTGGTTTAGATGATTTAGAGGAATTTACTTGTAGAAATGAATATATGATTCCATCAATATGTTTTGAAGGAAACGACCATTATTTAGGAATGAAAAAAGAGTGTAAAATGTGTGATAACTATAGAAAAACTGGTTCTTTATTATAAATATAACATTTATTTCTTTTATCTTTTTTGTTAGTTAATATATAATGGGAAGATTCGGCTCAAATTCATACGGACAATTTTGGTTTGGAGGAAATTCATTTCCTGGATTTTTATATAAAAAAAATGTTGGTGTCGGAGGTCGTCGTAGTACAAAAATGACCCCAGGTGGTGTTGCTGTGTCAAATCAGCCTGGTGAATTTTGGAATAAATACACTCCAGGTGCCGGTGTTGGTGCGTCAAGTATTGCAACTCGTCGTGCAAAATTAATTCACGCCACGATATGTCAACCTGGACAACAATGTGGTAAATTTTATGCTGAATTAGGTCAAAACCAGATTCGTCCATCACAATATACTAATTATCAAAGTTAAAATGATATAAAGATGGAACAATAATATAATATATTATGGAAAACGATAAACAAGAACATAATTTTTTAAGTGAATTAATAAATGATGTGTGGATTATTGGAAATCATCATAGTTGTGGTATATTAAAAGAAACTTATGAAAAAAGAGGAAATGAATTATTAGCAAAAACAAAAAAATATTTAAGCGATAACCCAGATATTCCACTTGAAGAAAAAGTAAGCATCAAATGTTGGCAATTTTGGATAGTTGGGTTTTTATCGGGTCAAAAATTTACTGTTTATGAAGAAAATGCTGTTGGCTCTTTTCTTTAACTGAAGGTAGCTTCGCTTTAACCGAAGGTAGCTTTTCTTTAAATAGGTTATAAGTTATATTAATTGTGGAAAAAACAACTTAAAGACAACTTTTGTATATATATTGTAAGCCTCCTTGGCACAGTGGTAGCGCACTTGTCTTGTAAACAAGAGATCCTGGGTTCGATTCCCAGAGGAGGCTCTTATAGTTATTATTATATAAATACTTATATAATAATATAATTTTCTATTTATATTATATAAAATGCGTATGTATTTAAGAAATTTGACTAATTCTTTTGCTTCAAAAAATGCGGCTGCCTATTATCCTTTCTATATTGTGCATCAAGGCAACTCATTTTACGGTTTATCTAAACCACAATATTCCGGTCAAACTTATCATCAATTGGCTGATAATGGTTCCGGAGCTGGAGGCCGCGGAGAAAAATGGAATCTTGCCAACGGATATAAACTCAATTTTATTCCACCAAATTAAATAAGTTTTTTAATTTTATACACATTATATAAAATTAAATACGCTCCCGCCAGGGCTCGAACCTGGGACCTCAAGATCTCGACGACATTTATCGTAACAGTCTTGCGCTGCTACCGACTGAGCTACAGAAGCACTGCAATTATGGTGTGAAAACAAATAATACTCAATATATAGTGTAAAACATAAATTATTTACAGCCCTTTGTACTGGTCTAAATAGAAGTCTAAATAGATATAATTTATGGTGAATGCTAAAGGATAACTAATCATCTCTATGGTCTGCAGCCCACTTATATATGACGTTATCATTGGTATTGACGGAAATTATTCATTTCCCACACATATTATATAAATACTTTGTTTTTAAGTTGTTTTTTTCTTAAATAATATATTTTTATAACTTTTAAAAAAAGTTATGCAAAAATAAATAACTATTTAAAAAGTCGTGCAAAAAAATAAATAATTAATTTATTCTAAACAATGCAATAACAATGTCGAACAAGCCAAATATGGATCTATATTTGCACCTGGTCTACGATCTTCCA
>JACCDO010545991.1_pt1 | contig 15515 bp, 13 predicted proteins | sample 7446101 | NCBI WGS metagenome assembly JACCDO01 (sample SAMN15323440, study PRJNA562643) | freshwater metagenome | isolation source: river surface water | place: USA:Blue River Watershed | collected 2017-08-16
CTGCTGGCGCAGCGTGACCATCGCCGCGCTGAGCGTGTGGCCGACATAGAAATCTTCGTCCTCGGGCCGCAGCGTGGGCGGGCCCAGGCGCATCGGGAACAACGCGCCCGACAGGCTCTGCACCATGGCGGCCAGCAGCTCGCGGGACGGCAGCTCGCGGCCATCGCCGCCGCGCCGGTGCACCTCGCGCCAACGCTGGCGGGCGCTGCGCAGCGCATCGACGACGGCGGGCAGCTCATCGCCCGGGGTGGGTGGAGTGAGTGAAGTCATGGGCCGCAATATGCCCGAGTCCCGCCAACCCCGCAGCGCGCGAGGGCTGCGACGGTCGGGGCACACGCCACCGGGAGCGGCCTCAGCATTGACGGACCCTAGGTGCACAGCCGTATGCCACCACCCCCTCCGCCGCCCAGCGTCAGCCCGCCGCCGCCGGACCCGGCGACACCGCCACCGCTGCCGCCGCCGCTCGTGACGCCGGAACTCTGCACTGTCGACTGCACGCCGCGCCACTTGCCCATGGAGCGCTTGATCGTGCCGTCGGGCAGGCGCTCCACCTTCACGCACAGCTCGGGGTTCAGGGCCATCGCGATGCGCTCCTCGAAGGTGGGCTTGGGCGTGTTGCTGCGCGGATCATGAACCGCCTCGTTGGACCCCATCGATCCCAGCAGCACGTCGCGCGAGGGCTTCAGCGACAAAGCGCCGCCGCCACCGCCACTGTTGCCACTGCTGCCGGCCCCCGGCGCATGCGCGGCGGTTGCGACCGTCTCCGTGGTACCGGACGATGCGGGCACTTCCAAGGGTTCCGGGTTGACGCCCGCCGGCACCGGCACCGGCGGCGCGACGGGCGCTGGCACCGGCTGCCGCACGGCAGCCGCCAACGGCGGCGACAGCCGCGGTGACGCCACAGGCACCTGCCGCGTGGACGCACGGGGCGCCGGCAGCAACCGGACCTGCAACAGCGGCGCCGGCTCGGCAGCGTCGCGCGACGGCGCCAAGCGGTTCTGCAACAGCGCCATCAGCAGCAGCGCATGCCCGGCGCAGACGGCCGACGCGGCGAGCGCACGGCGCCGGGACGACAGCGCCGCGCGAACGCGGCCGCCGCCCAGAGAAGGAGCCGCGCTCACTCCTCGCGTCGCCGTGAGCCGGCCAGCGGTTCGCAGGGCCAGGCATCGTCGCCCTCGGCGGCGTAGGCGGCCTGCAGCATCAGCAGGCGCAGCAGCGGCCAGGCCAGCGACATCACGACGAACAAGGTCACAGCCGTTCGTGCAAACACCTGCAGGCTGACCAGAAGCCACTCCCGCCAGAAGGGGCCGGGCGGGCGGAAAGGGAATCTCATGGCTCTGGGCAAACGCGCGGCGACAAACGACACGCGATGCTAGAAAGGCCGCGTGTTGCCTGAGGTTCGGGAACGTTAGCCTGGGTAAAGCTCGCCGCGTGGGAGCGCCATCACCATGCGCAGGCCGCCGCCTTCGCGCAGCTCGGCGTGAACGCGCCCGCCATGCAGCGCGAACGCGCGCTTGGCGATGGCCAGGCCCAGGCCGACGCCCTGCACGTTGTCCGAGCCGGCCACCCGCGCGAAGGGCTGGAAGATGGCCCCGAGCATGTCGACAGGCACGCCGCGGCCACGGTCCTCGACGGTGCAGGTCAACCACAGGCCGGCCGTGTCCACACTGGCGCTGACCAGCACTTCGCCGTCCGGCGCGTTGAACTTGATGGCGTTGCGGATGATGTTCTCGTAGGCCCGGTACAGCAGCTCGCCATGCACCTGCGCGACGAACTCGGGCGGCGCTTCGAACCGCACCACCTGGCCGCGAGCCTGGGCCTCGAAGTGGGCATCGTCGGCGATGGCCTGCAGCAGTTCAACGACATCGAGCCGGCTGGGCGGCGGCACGGCCGCGCCGGCTTCCAGCCGGTGCCATGTGAGCAACTCATCGATCAGGGCGTCCAGACGCTGGCTCTCGCGCTCGATGCGGCCCAGCATGGGCTCGAAGCTGGTCGGGTCTTGCCGCACGAGGCCGATGGCAACCTGCAGCCGCGCCAATGGCGAGCGCAGCTCATGCGAGATGTCGTGCAGCAGTTGTTGCCGTGATTCGGTCAGCTGCTGCAGCTGACGCGCCATGCGGTCGAAATCGCCGGCCAGGTCGACGATCTCGTCGTCCCTCCCGCCCATGCGGTGCTGCACGCGGGTGTCCAGGCGCCCGTCTGCCACCTGATGCAACGCCCAGCTGAGGTGGCGGATGGGGCGCGACAAATACCAGGCCAGGCCGGCGCTGGTCAGCAGCATCCCGATCACCCCCGTGGTGAAGGGCACGACGGGCACGACGCCGAACAACAACGCCTCGCCCCGTGGATGGGGCGGCGGCTCGTGACCGCTGAGATGGAAGTAGGTGGCCACGACGACCAGCGTCATCAACATGCCCAGCCACTGGGACAGGAAGAACTTCCAGAACAGCCGGCCGGGGCGGCGCGCGGAGCGGGTGTTCACGGCGGCTCAGTCCAACAGCAATTGGTAGCCACGACCGCGCACGCTCTGTATCCACGATTGGCCGTCGCCACGCAGGCCGAGCTTCTGGCGGATGCTGCTGATGTGCACGTCGATGCGGCGGTCAAAGCGTGCCAGCGGCTGGCCGAAGGCCTGCAGCGAGATGTCCTGCTTGCTGACGAGCTGGCCAGCCTGCCGCGCGAGCACCTCCAGCAGCGAGAACTCGGTGCCCGTCAGCTCCAGCGGCTGGCCCTGCCAGCTGGCATGGCGGCTGCCGGGCGACAGGGTCAGCGGGCCGGCCCGCAGTTGCTTGCTGCCGCCCGCTGCTGCAGCGGCAGGCGCAGGCTCGCGGCTTTCGGTGCGGCGCAGGATCGCGCGGATGCGTGCAACCAGCTCGCCCGGCGTGCAGGGCTTGGGCACGTAGTCGTCGGCGCCCATGTCGAGCCCGACGATGCGGTCGATGTTGTCGCCACGCGCGGTCAGCATCAGCACCGGCACCTGGCTCGTCATGCGGATGCGCCGCAGCGCCTCCACGCCGGAGAGGCGCGGCATCATGATGTCGAGGATGACGATGCTGTAGGGGTTGCCGATGGCCGCCGCCACACCGGCCTCGCCGTCGTGCACCGCATGCACATCAAAGCCCTCCCGCAGCAGGTATTGGGAGAGCATGGTGGTGAGCTCGACATCGTCGTCGACAAGCAGGACCTTGTTCATCGGTGACGAGTATCTGCGGCCAAGTACCGGGCGGGCCATGCGTTTTACCCACCTTAACCCTGCCTGAAGCCGCTTGCCCGACCGGCTGGCTAGCATGAGATCCAACAGGTATCTCATGCACCAAGCCCCGCTCCCACACGCGCTCTCGGCCGCCTTTGCCGTGCTCACGCTGGCTCTGGCCGGCTGCGCCGTCGGGCCGGCCTACCGCGCCCCCAGCCCCGCCACCGCCGCGACCTGGCACGCCCCGGCGCCGCACGACGGACAAGCCGCGTCGCTGCAGGACTGGTGGTCGCAGTTCAACGACGCCGCGCTGACGCAGTTCATCACCTGGGCCGAGGCCGGCAGCCCGACGCTGACGCAGGCCTGGGCCAATATCGAGAAGGCCCGCGCCACGTTGACGACGACGCGCGCCGGCGGCCTGCCCACCGTCACCGCTTCCGCCGGCGCCACGCGCACCGGCGGCACGGCCGCGACGACCGCGACGGCGCGCAGCGCGGGGCTGGACGCCTCGTGGGAGATCGACCTCTTTGGCCGCGTGCGCCGCAATGCCGAGGCCGCCAGCGCACGCATCGAAGCCCGCGAGGCGGACTGGCACGACGCCCGCGTGTCGCTGGCCGCCGAGGTGGCCGACACCTATGTGCAGGTCCGCGCCTGCGGCCTGCTGGCCGACGCCTACGAACGCGAACTCGACTCCGTGACCAAGACCGAGGCCACGACCGCGACGATGGTGCAGGCCGGATTCACGGCGCCGTCCGACGGCGCGCTCGCGCGCGCCAGCCTGGCCAGCAGCCGCTCCACCGCGATCAGCCAACGCGCGCAATGCGCGTTGCTGCTGAAGTCGCTGGTCTACCTGACCGGCCACGACGAGCCCGAGTTGCTGGCCACGATGGCCAGCGGCAGCACGGCCGTGCCGCAGCCCGCGCAACTGAGCGTGGACAGCGTGCCCGCTCAGGTCTTGCGCCAGCGGCCCGACCTGGCCTCGCTGGAACGCGAGCTCGCCGCCAGCAGCGCCGAGATCGGCGCGGCACAGTCCGACCTCTACCCCAGCCTGTCGCTCAGCGGCGCCATCACGCGCAGTCTCAGCCAGAGCCTGACGTCCTGGTCGTTCGGGCCGGCACTGTCGATGTCGCTGTTCAACGGCGGCGCCCGGCGGGCCGCGGTGGACAGCGCCAATGCCAGCTACGCCAGTGCGCTGGCCGGCTACCAGCAGGGCGTGCGCACGGCCGTGCGCGAGGTGGAACAGGCGCTGGTCAACCTCGACAGCACGCGCCAGCGCGCCACCGAGGCGCACCGCGCCGCCGAGGAGTACCGCCGCTACTTCAACGCCACCGAGGCCAACTGGCGCGCCGGCACGGCCAGCCTGCTGAGCCTGGAGGAGGCGCGCCGCTCGGCGCTGTCCGCCGAGATCACCGACCTGACGCTCACACAGAGCCAGGTCAGCTACTGGATCGCCCTTTACAAGGCGCTTGGCGGCGGCTGGACACCCGGCGCCGCAGTCCCCTCGAACCAGAACGGAGCCCAGCCTTGAACCGGCTCACTCGCATCCCCGCCTTCGGCGCCATTGCCGCTGCCCTGCTCGCCCTCACCGCCTGCAGCAAGCCCACCGACGGCGGGCCCGCCGCTGCCGCCAGCGCGCCCAGCGTGCTGACGGTGGAGGTCACGTCCCCCACGACGCTGGCCTGGCCGCAGACCGTTCAGGCCAACGGCGCGCTGGCGGCCTGGCAGGAGGTCATCGTTGCGCCGGAGACCGGCGGCCTGCGCATTGCCGAACTGGCGGTGGACGTGGGCACGCGCGTTCGCAAGGGCCAGTTGCTGGCCCGCCTGGCCGACGAGAGCCTGCTGAACGACCTGCACAAGCAGCAGGCGCTGGTCGCGCAGGCCCAGGCCACGCTGGACCAGGCCGCCTCGAATGTGCAGCGCGCCAAGGTTGCAGAGAACAGCGGCGGCCTGTCAGCGCAGTCCATCGAGCAATACCGCATCACCGAGGCCACGTCACGCGCCGCGCTGGCCTCGGCCAAGGCCGACCTGGACGCCACGCAGCTCAAGCTGCGCCAGACGCGCATCACCGCGCCGGACGACGGCATCGTGTCCACGCGCACCGGCGTGCTGGGCAATGTCGTGTCGGCCGGCACGGAACTGTTCCGCCTCGTGCGGCAGAGCCGCGTGGAGTGGCGCGCCGAGGTCGACGCGCAACAGCTCGCCGTCATCAAGGAAGGGCAGCGCGCCCGCGTCACGCTGCCCACCGGCCAGGCCGTAGACGGCAAGGTGCGCCTGGTCGGCCCGGTGCTGAGCACCGACACCGGCCGCGCCCTGGTCTACGTCTCGCTGCCGACCGACAGCGCCGCCCGTGTGGGCATGTTCGCCTCCGGCACCGTCGAACTGCCGGCGACCCCTGCACTGACGCTGCCGCTGACCGCCCTGGTGTCGCGCGACGGCCGCAACTACGTCTACACGGTGGACGGCGCCGGCAAGGCGCACAGCGTCGTCGTCACGCCCGGCCGGCGCCAGCAGCAGCGTGTGGAGGTGCTGAGCGGCTTGCCGGCGAACGCGCGCGTCGTGGCGGGAGGCGGCGCCTTCCTGTCGGATGGCGCGCAGGTGACGGTGGTCTCTGTGCCGGCCTCGGCACCGACTTCAACGTCAGCGCGTTGATCGGAGCCGCACCATGAACGTCTCCGCCTGGTCGATCCGCAACCCGGTCCCGGCCATCCTGCTGTTCATTCTGCTGACGGTCGTCGGCCTGATCGGCTTCAAGAAGCTGCAGGTGCAGGACTTCCCCGACATGGACCTGCCGACCATCCAGGTGTCGGCCTCGCTGGAAGGCGCCGCACCGGCCCAGCTGGAAACCGAGGTCGCCCGCAAGCTGGAGGACAAGCTCGCCTCGCTGTCCAAGCTCGACCACGTCACGACGACCATCACCGACGGCGCGGTGAGCATGAGCGTCAGCTTCGACATCGACAAGAACTCCGAGGAAGCGCTCAACGAGGTCCGCAACGCCATCGACGGCGCCAAGGCCGACCTGCCCGCCAGCATGGCCTCGCCCACCGTCTCCAAGATCACCAGTGCGGGATCGGCGCTGCTGACCTTCACGATCGAGTCGTCGCAGCTGGACGAGCAGGACCTGTCCTGGTTCGTCGACAACGATGTGGCCAAGGCCCTGCTGGCCGTGAAGGGCGTGGCCTCCGTCGCACGAGTTGGCGGCGTGGACCGCGAGGTGCACGTGGACCTGCAGCCCACGCTGATGGCGGGCCTGGGCGTGACGCCTTCCGACGTGTCGACGCAGCTCAAGGCCATGCAGAAGGACAGCTCCGGCGGCCAGGGCGACCTGGGGGGCCAGCGCCAGTCCGTGCGCACGCTGGCCACCGTGGGCCGCCCGGCCGACATCGCCGCGCTGACGCTGCCGTTGGCCGACGGCCGCAGCGTGCGGCTGGACCAGATCGCGACGATCACCGACGGCCATGCCGAACGCTCCACGATCGCCTTGCGCGACGGCAAGCGCGTCATCGGCTTCCAGGTCACGCGTTCGCGCGGCTTCTCGGACACCGGCGTCGCCGCCGACATCCGCGCGGCCGTGAAGACCTTTGCCGCGGCGCATGCCGCCGTGCACATCGACGAGGCCTCCAACACGGTCGAGCCCATCCAGGAGAACTACCACGGCTCCATGCACCTGCTGCTGGAGGGCGCGGCCCTGGCGGTCATCGTCGTGTGGCTGTTCCTGCGTGACTGGCGCGCCACGCTGGTGTCTGCCGCGGCGCTGCCGCTGTCCATCGTGCCGGCCTTCCTCGTCATGTGGCTGCTGGGCTACTCGCTGAACACGATCACGCTGCTGTCGCTGTCGCTGGTCGTCGGCGTGCTGGTGGACGACGCCATCGTCGAAATCGAGAACATCGAGCGCCACCTGCTGATGGGCAAGAGCCCGTTCCAGGCCGCGATGGAGGCTGCCGACGAGATCGGCATGGCGGTCATCGCCACCACCTTCACGCTGGTGGCCGTGTTCCTGCCGACGGCCTTCATGGGCGGCATCCCGGGCAAGTTCTTCAAGCAGTTCGGCATCACGGCCTCGGTCGCCGTGCTGGCCTCGCTGCTGGTCGCGCGGCTGCTGACGCCGATGATGGCCGCCTACCTGCTCAAGCCCAAGACGGCGCAGGCGCACGACGCTGACAGCGATGGGCCGACGATGACGCGCTACCTCGGCTGGGCGCGTGCGGGCCTGAAGCACCGCAAGACCGCGATGGCGCTGGCGGCACTGTTCATGGTCGTGTCGCTGTCCGTCGCGCCGCTCATCCCGACGGCCTTCATGCCGGCGCAGGACAAGGCGCAAAGCAGCATCAGCATCCGGATGGCCCCCGGCACGACGCTGGCGCAGACCACGGCCACGAGCGCACGCGCCGCCGAACTGTTGAAAACGCTGCCCGAGGTGGAGCGCGTGTTCGTGTCGGCCGGCACCGCCTCGACCGGCGGCGGCATGGGCGCCTCGTCGTCTGCCGACCTCACCAGCGCCACGCTGACGGTGGACCTGGTGGCGCGCGGCGACCGCGCCCTGAAGCAGTCGCAAGTCGAGGCCCAGATGCGCAGCCTGCTGCGCACGCTGCCCGGCGCGCGCATCTCCGTGGGCGGCGGCAACAGCGGCGAGTCGCTGCAGCTGACGCTGGCCAGCGACGACCCCGACGCGCTGACGCTGGCCGCCACGCAGGCCGAGACGCAGTTGCGCACGCTCAAGGGCATCGGCAACGTGACCTCCAGCGCCGCGCTGCAGCGGCCCGAGATCCAGATCCGGCCCGACACCGTCAAGGCCGCCGCGCTGGGTGTCACCTCCGAGGCGCTGGCCAACGCGGTGCGCTTCGCGACCTATGGCGACTACGCCACCTCGCTGCCCAAGCTCAACCTGCCGCAGCGCCAGATCGCCATCCGCGTGCGGCTGGACGACGCCGTGCGGCAAGACCTGGCCGCCATCAGCCAACTGCGCGTCGCAGGCGCCAACGGCACCGTCAGCCTGGCCTCCGTGGCCGATATCTCGCTGGGCAGCGGCCCGTCACAGATCGATCGCATCGACCGCTCGCGCAACGTCACGCTGACGGTGGAGCTGAACGGACGGACCATCGGCGAGGTGCAGAAGGAAGCGCTGGCGCTGCCGGCGCTGCGCTCGCTGCCGAGTGGCGTGCGCTTCATCGACCAGGGCGAGCTGCAGCGCATGGGCGAGCTGTTCTCCAGCTTCGGCGTCGCCATGGCCATCGGCGTGTTCTGCATCTACGCGGTGCTGGTGCTGCTGTTCCACGACTTCCTGCAGCCCGCCACCATCCTGTGCGCGCTGCCGCTGGCCATGGGGGGCGCGCTGCTGGCGTTGTGGATGACCGGCCAGTCCTTCTCGATGCCCGTCGTCATCGGCGTGCTGATGCTGATGGGCATCGTGACGAAGAACTCCATCCTGCTGGTGGAGTACGCCATCGTGGCGCGCCGCACGGGCGGCATGTCGCGCATGGAGGCCATCGTCGACGCCTGCCACAAGCGGGCCCGGCCCATCGTCATGACGACCATCGCCATGGGCGCCGGCATGTTGCCCAACGCGCTGGGCCTGGGCGCCGAACCCAGCTTCCGTCAGCCCATGGCCATCGTCGTCATCGGCGGGCTGTTGACCTCCACCGCGCTGAGCCTGCTGGTGGTGCCCGTGGTGTTCACCTACGTCGACGACCTGCTCGTGTGGCTGCGTCGCCACCTGCTGCCACGCAGCGCCGCTGAGGTCGCCTGATCAGCACGCGCCGGGCGCCGGTGACGGCACCGGCGCGGCCGCTGGCAGCCTCACGCCGCGTCCAGCATCTGGCTGAAGAACTTCTCGCCGGACACGCGCGGCCGGTAGGCCGACACGGCCTTGGCGATGGCGGCGATGTGGTCGGGCGTGGTGCCGCAGCAGCCGCCCGCGATGTTCAGGAAGCCGGCCTGCGCGAACTCGCCCACCAGGCGCGCCGTCACGTCGGGGGTCTCGTCGAAGCCGGTGTCGCTCATCGGGTTGGGCAGGCCGGCATTGGGGTAGCAGCTGACGGCCACGTCGCCCGCCACCTTGGCCAGTTCCTCGATGTAGGGCCGCATCAGCGTGGCACCCAGCGCGCAGTTCAGCCCGATGGCGATGGGCCGCGCGTGCCGCACCGAATGCCAGAAGGCCGTCACCGTCTGGCCCGACAGGATGCGGCCGGAGGCATCCGTCACGGTGCCGGAGATGATGACCGGCAGGCGCTCGCCGGTGGCTTCCATCAGCTCGTCGAGCGCGAAGATGGCAGCCTTGGCGTTGAGCGTGTCGAAGATGGTCTCGACGAGGAAGACGTCGGCGCCGCCGTCCAGCAGCCCCTGGGCCTGCTCGTAGTAGGCCGCGCGCAGCGTGTCGAAGTCGATGTTGCGGGCGCCGGGGTCGTTGACGTCCGGGCTGATGGACGCCGTGCGCGGCGTGGGGCCCAGTGCGCCGGCGACAAACCGCGGCTTGTCCGGCGTGGCGTACTTGTCGCAGGCGGCGCGGGCGATCTGCGCGGCGACGAGGTTCATCTCGTAGGCCAACTCCGGCAGGTCGTAGTCTTCCTGCGCGACGGACGTGGCGCCGAAGGTGTTGGTCTCGATGAGATCGGCGCCCGCCGCCAGGTATTGCTCGTGGATCTCGCGGATGACGTCGGGCCGCGTGAACAGCAGCAGCTCGTTGTTGCCCTTCAAGTCCTTGCCGTGGTCCTTGAAGCGCTCGCCACGGTAGTCGGCCTCGCCGAGCTTGTAGCGCTGGATCATGGTGCCCATCGCGCCGTCGAGCACGGCGATGCGTTGCTGCAGCAGGGCAGGCAGGGCCTGGGCGCGGGTGTAGGCGATGGGCTTCATGCGGCGATTTTCGCAGCCTCGGCGATGGCCTGGCCGAGCTGGGCACAAGAGGCCTGGCCGCCCAGGTCGGGCGTGCGCGGCGCGCGCGGGTCGCCCAGCACGGCCTCGATGGCCGCCATGACGGCGTCGTGGGCGGCGCGGTGGCCGAGGAAGTCCAGCATCATCGCGCCGGCCCAGATCTGGCCGATGGGGTTGGCAATGCCCCGGCCCGCGATGTCGGGCGCCGAGCCGTGCACCGGCTCGAACAGGCTGGGCCACTGGCGCGTCGGGTTCAGGTTGGCCGACGGCGCGACCGCGATGGTGCCGGTGCAGGCGGGGCCCAGGTCGGAGAGGATGTCGCCGAACAGGTTGCTGGCCACCACGACGTCGAAGGCCTGCGGCCGCTGCACGAAGTGGGCGCACAGGATGTCGATGTGGAACTTGTCCACCGCCACGCCGGGGAATTCGCGCGCCATGGCTTCGACGCGCTCGTCCCAGTAGGGCATGGTGATCGCGATGCCGTTGCTCTTGGTGGCCGACGTCAGCCTCGCGCGGGGCCGCCGCGCCGCCAGCTCGAAGGCGAAGCGCAGCACGCGGTCCACGCCGACGCGGCTCATCACCGTTTCCTGCAGCACGATCTCGCGCTCGGTGCCGGCGTACATGCGCCCGCCGACACTGGAGTACTCGCCCTCGGTGTTCTCGCGCACGATCCACATGTCGATGTCGCCCGGCGCCAGCGGCCGGCCCTGGCGGTCCACCAGCGGCGATCGCACGCCGGGCAGCAGCCGCGCGGGGCGCAGGTTCACGTACTGGTCGAACTCGCGGCGGAACTTCAGCAGCGAGCCCCACAGCGACACATGGTCCGGCACGATGGCCGGCCAGCCGACCGCGCCGAAGAAGATGGCGTCATGCCCGCCGATCTGCTCCTTCCAGTCGGGCGGCAGCATGTCGCCGTGCTGCTCGTAGTAGCGGCAGTCGGCGAAATGGAATTCGTCGAAGTGCAGCGGCAGGCCGAAGCGGTCGGCCACGACGCGCAGCACGCGCAGGCCCTCGGGCATGACTTCCTGGCCGATGCCGTCCCCGGCGATCACGGCGATCTTCTGCATGGTGTTCAATCCTCGAAAAAAAGCGCCGTGCCGGCACGACGCGTCAGCCTACAACGCGGCGCTGCCGGCGGCCGTGTCGTGGCGCCTGCGAGCAGGGCGGTGCCCGAACCAGACGGCCGGCCTGGACGGGCGATATAAGTCTGGGTTATGCACGCGAACGCTCGTGTTGCTTCAGCCCTGCAGGCTCTCGCCAACAATGCATGCCGTACGTATTTCGACACCCATCGTCCCTGAAGTGAAGAAGCCTCTCTACCTGGCCCTGCTGGTGCTGCTGGCCCTCACCGGACCGGCCGCCAACGCCCAAGGCAAGCCGCTGATCTACTGTTCGGACGCCAGCCCCGAGGGCTTCGACCCCGGCATGTGGGACAGCGGCAGCACCAACACCGTCAACACCCAGATGTTCGACGGCCTGCTCGGCTTCAAGCGCCCCACCACCGCGCTGACGCCCAAGCTCGCCACCAGCTGGGAGATCTCGGCCGACGCCAAAAGCTTCACCTTCAAGTTGCGCGAGGGCGTGAAATTCCACAGCACGCCCTGGTTCAAGCCGACGCGGGACTTCAACGCCGACGACGTGCTGTTCACCTTCCAGCGCTTCATCGACCCCAATCACCCGTTCAACAAGGCCTTTCCGGTCAACTTTGTCTATCCGCAGAACCTGGGCCTGGCCAAGCTGATCGAGGGCATCGACCGTGTCGATGACCACACGGTGCGCTTCAGGCTGCGGCAGCCCAATGTGACGTTTGTCGCGAACTTTGCCTTCGCCTGGGCCGGCATCCAGTCGGCCGAGTACGGCGCGCAGTTGCTGAAGGCCGGCAAGGCCAGCCAGATCAACGTGCGGCCGGTGGGCGCCGGCCCGTTCATGTTCAAGAGCTACGCCAAGGACGATGTGCTGCGCATGCTCGCCCACCCCGGCTACTGGGGCGGCGTACAGCCGACGACCCGGCTGGTCTTCAGCATCAGCCGGGAGCCCAACGTGCGCGTGCAGAAGATCGCCGTCGGCGAATGCCATGTGACTGCGCCGCTGCGCGATGTCGACCTGGCCACGCTGGCCGGCAACCCCAATGTGCGCATCGAGAAGATCCAGGCCCTGAACATCTCCTACCTGGGTTTCAACCTGAAGAAGCCGCCGACCGACCGGCGCGACGTGCGCGAGGCACTGGACATCGCCATTGACCGCGATGCCATCTTCAAGGCCCTGTTCCCGCGCGGCGATGCCATGCAGGCGGTGAGCGCCTTCCCGCCGTCCATTCCGGGCTACAACAAGGCCTTGAAGAACGACTTCGATCCGGCCCGCGCCCGCGCACTGCTGGCCAAGGCCGGCTTCCCCGACGGCTTCGACATCGACCTCTGGGCCCTGCCCGTGCAGCGCCCCACCAACCCCAACGGCCAGCTGATGGCCCAGCTCATCCAGCAGGACTGGGCCCGGATCGGCGTGCGCGCGCACATCAAGACCTACGAATGGGGCGAATACCTCAAGCGCGCCAACAACGGCGAGCACAACGTCTACATGAGCGGCTGGAGCGGCGAGACCGGTGACGCCGACGACTTCCTGACGCCCAACCTGAGCTGCGCGACCAACAAGACCGGCGTCAAGTTCTGCAACGCGGAGTTCGAGAAGCTCATCGACGAGGCGCGCGCCACGCCCGACCAGGGCCGGCGCAACGCGCTCTACGAGAAGGCGCAGGAGATCTTCAAACGCGAACGGCCCTGGATCACGATGGCGCACTCGACCGTCTACATCCCCATCCGAAAGGACGTGATGGGCTTCAAGATGGCGCCCAACGGCAGCGTCAATTTCGAAGGGGTGTACCGCAAGTGAGGCTGCGCCACATCGAGGTCTTCCACGCCATCATGCAGGCCGGCACCGTCAGCGGCGCGGCGCAGCTGCTGCACATCTCGCAGCCCGCCGTCACCAAGGTGCTGCAGCACTGCGAGCTGCAGCTGGGCATGCCGCTGTTCGACCGCGTGCGCGGCAAGCTCTACCCCACGCCCGAGGCGCAGCGCCTGTTCGTCGAGATCGACAAGCTCAACCGCGACCTCGTCGGCATCCGCCGCCTGGCCGCCAACCTGCGCCATGGCGAAAGCGAACAGGTGCGGCTGGTGGCCACGCCCGCGCTGGCCACCGCCATCCTGCCCGCGGCGATGACGCCCTGGTGCAAGGCCTTCCCGAACGCCAGCTGCTCGCTGGCGACGCACCACACGCGCGAGATCGTGTCGGCGCTGCTGCTCGGCGAGGCCGATCTGGCCCTGTCGCTGCAGGACCCGCGCCACCCGGGCATCAAGGCCGAACCCATCGCCAGCGGCGCCATGATGGCGCTGTGCCCGCTGGGCAGCCCCGAGGCGCTGGGCGACGGCCCGCTGGACCTGGCCGACATCCGCACCGAGATCGTCGGCCTGCAGAGCGACGACCCGCTCGCCGGCCTGCTGCACCACGCCGGCGAGGCCCTGGGCCTGCCGCTCAGCAGTCGCGTCACGGTGCAGACCTACCAGCTCGCACGGGCCCTCGTCGAGGCCGGGGTCGGCATGACCCTGGTGGACCCGTTCACCGCCGCCAGCGCCGACCGGAGCCGCGTGCGCGTGCGGCACCTCACGCCCGCCGTGCCGGTGCAGCTCTACCTGCTCAGTGCCGCGAGCGCGCCGCTGGCGCAGGCCTCGCGCCGGCTCGTCAAGTTCATCACCACCGCCGCACACGAGCACCTCGAGCGGCTGTGACCCAGCCCCTGCCCGCTTCGCGCTCGGCCCGTCACGACTCATCGCCACCAACGGCCCTGCCACCTGACATGATCCGCATCGAAGACATCGCCGGCCATGCCGATTTCCGCCGCCTCGACACGCTGGGCCACGGCATCGCGGTGGACCTGCGCTACGCCACCGCCAACAACTTCGTGGGGCACGCCGTGTACGACGGCTTCGACTGCCACTGGCTGCGCCGCGAAGCCGCCGACGCCCTGGAGCACGCCGCCGCCTGGCTGCACGCCCGCCGCCCCGGCTGGCGCCTGCTGGTGCTCGATGCGCTGCGCCCCCAGCGCGTGCAGCAGCGCCTGTGGGACGAGCTGCAAGGCACGCCGCTGACGCTCTACCTCGCCCACCCCGAGCGCGGCTCCATCCACAGCTTCGGCATGGCCGTGGACCTGACCTTGCTGGACCCGCAGGGCCGCGAGGTCGACATGGGCAGCGGCTTCGACGAGATGACGCTGGCCTCCCACCCCGACCATGAGGCCGAACACCTGGCGCTGGGCGCGCTGACGACACAGCACCTCACCGAACGCGGCTGGCTGCGCGCGGCGATGCGCGAGGCCGGCTTCCACGGCATCCCCACCGAATGGTGGCACTTCGACTTCGGCGACCGTGTGGCCGTCAGGCGCGATCTGCCGCGGGTGCTGTGACCAGTGCCGCATTGATGGCCGGCTGACCGCCTCGCTGATCGCTTCTGCGTTTGCAACTTACGCACCCAATGGTGAGCGCTGGCGCATGCCTCGACGCCGATCAGGCAGGGCAGCTGCGGTGGCAAGCTTTGTCCGGTCGCCTGTCAGTCCGCGCGTGCGGAATCCCGAGGGCTCATCGCAACGAGCGTTGGTCAGGCGGTCGCTCCACGCAATGCTGCGGCGAGCGGCAACTTGCCGTCATGCACGGCGACCAAGACGAAGAACAGGTTGTTGACGGCGTGGGCCAGCGAGACGACTGCGATCGCACGCATCGGCTGCCTCTCGCGCGCGAGGTAGGCGCTACAGAACACTACCCCGCCAAGCACCCCGAACAGTCCATACTGCCAACCATAGATGAGGTGGGCTGCGCCGAACAGCAGAGCGGATGTGGCAAGTGCGGCATGGCGGCTTTTCTCGAAGACGCGGTGGATCAACGCGACCGGTACCGCTTGGAAGACCAGCGTCTCCTGCACCGGGCCGACGGTCACCGCCAGCAAGGCAAACGGGATGGGCCCGATTTGTTCCATCGTGCGCTCGAACGCTGGGCTGTAATACGGCGCACCAGTCATCCAGCACGTGATGCGGTAGAGAAGATCCAGCAACAGGCACACGCCCACGGTGCGGCCAACGAGCAGACCGTCCGCGCTGGCTGAGAAGCTGGGGGAAGTTGCAGATATGGACATCAGGGGGCGGTCTCAAATCCGAAGTGCAACACCTTGCCAGCCGGCAAGGTACGCGAGTGAAGAGGACTGGATACGGCACCCCCACCGAATGGTGGCACTTCGACTTCGGCGACCGGGTGGCCGTCAGGCGCGATCTGCCGCGGGTGCTGTGACCAGTGCCTTCTCCATGAACACGCTCAGCGGGTCGTCGGCGTAAGCCCCGAACGGCCCGCGGCGCGCGAAGCCGCAGGCCGCGTACAGGCCCAGCGCCTCGGGCTGGTAGGGCCCGGTCTCCAGCCGCAAC
>JACCDO010175515.1_pt1 | contig 15513 bp, 11 predicted proteins | sample 7446101 | NCBI WGS metagenome assembly JACCDO01 (sample SAMN15323440, study PRJNA562643) | freshwater metagenome | isolation source: river surface water | place: USA:Blue River Watershed | collected 2017-08-16
GGTGAAATTATTATATTATACTTGTCTACCATTATTGAGGTGGGTTTACGTATTCATACCATTTTATGGTGGATGTGGTACCTACCCTGTTTCCCTGTAAATCAAATACAGTATATTGAATATTAACGTAATCAAGTACAATTCTATAATAGAAGTAATCTAAACTATCAAAGTTGTACTTGTTATTACTTAGTATCGTTGATTGTGGTTTGTTAATCATTTTTGTAAACTCTCCTGTAGAAGCATTATAAAATTTTGCTGTCATGTAGAAAGTATTCAATGGAATAAACTTCAAACTTTTCAACCAATAAATAAAGAACCCTTCCTTGTCTCCTACATAATCTAACTTGAACTTTGGTTTCCTTATTTTTACAGGTGTTCTTGCCATGTTTATGTCCATGAACTCACCTTGTTGTGTTGGTAGTATAACTGTAAAATAGTTCTTTTGTCTCTTTTCATCTATTGAATCATAAAAATCTAACTTGAAAAAGGAGTTCGAAAACTTGTTAGCATAGTAGAAAACTTCTTGAGTCGTAAAACCTTCTCCCAAGTAGGAACATTTCCAGTCTGTATCCGAATTCATAGGTCCTCCCGAATAAAAGAAAAACTCATAATTAATGTCAGTCCTTTCAGTTCGCTCGTGTATAGCGTGAGCAAATCTATCCACCTCGAAATCGTATCCCGTACCTATTACCTCATTAATTGCATTTACCTCATATTGGTCAACCGCATCGTCAATACCCTCGTAATCCCAACTACCTTGGATTGGAATTGTCAAAGACTGGTCGTTGACAAAATTTTGTTTCAATATGAATTTATTCACATTCATCTACAATTGGTTTTACAGGTACATCAACACCAAATAAAATATCATTCACATTATATCCCTTATCATCAGGAATTAATCTGAATATTGTATTTAGGTATGGATAATGAGAATTATTGAAGAACGGATAATCAACCCCTCTTCCTAATTGGTCAAAGAACCCATAAGTATATATATCTCTCCATCTGAACTGTTGGTCAGTTGCAGAGTAATAAGAATAGGTTGGGTAATCTTGGATTGCATTCGGGTCTCCTGTTTCTACATAGTCGGAGAATACCTTTAGAGTTATTGGTGTATGTGCTCTATAGTAATAACCTGGTGCATTATCAGTTATGTTTGTTACTGTTTGGAATACATCTTGATTGTATTTGATTTTTTGATGATACGGTGAAACCACCCTTTCAATTTGTTCATAATCATTCCACTCACAGAAATCACCATCAACTACATCTCCGATATTCAAAGTTTTATTATAATAGAATGTTTTTGTTGACCCATTCGTTTTGGTATACGATTCTACTTCTATATTAGAATTTGAATTTACATTAGTATCACTCCACCAAAAATTATTTTCTTTTGTAATGTTGAATTCCCATCCTTGTTTTAGACCTACATTGTTCAATGGTTTATTGAAATATCCTGTATATCCTCGATTAATCACCGTGAGGTACAATTCAGTTATTGGTCTTTTTTGATTGTCTATTAGTTTTGACAAATCAATATCTCTTTTTGGTGTTACTGTATAAACGTTGGAACTTGTCTTTTGTGATATTCTTGTAATCTTGTTTGGTGTTATTGAACTTAATTCTAACTTTTTATCATCGATAAAAGGCGTTTTTTCGAAACCTGTCTTATTAATGACAATATCATCATTACCTAAGATAACTTTATTTCTTCTGATGTAATATTTGGATTTAGTTTCCGATGGATTCTTAGCATTTGCAACCCTTCTGAAAGTTCCTTTAATTCCTTCATTGAATGTATTTCCGGTGTATCCGATATCATACAAATTGAATATGAATACATCACTTCCTAAGAGTCCGTTTCCAAATGATGTAACTTCGAATAATGTCTCGTTTCTATATCGAAATACGGAACCATCTATTATTAACTCTACCGATTCACCCAAAGATAAACCATGAGAACAAATACATTGAAATGATATTATATTGTTCCCGTTTTTTTGGTTTCTTTTTATCGTGAAAGGGATTCCATCTTCAGCAACCCAATTAAACTGAACATTATTTACTATTGCAGATAAATTCTTTTTATAGTTGTTTTCGTATGCATAAGTAAAGTTGAAAGTCCAATTGTACGAATACGCACTTTTAGGAACATAATTAATGTGTGTATTATCGGTATCTCCTCTAAAAAAATCGAACTCATAATATTGTGGATAACCTCTCCATATGTCATTTTGTGTTGATAACTCAGGTAAGACATAATAAAGATTATTTACAAATGGAGTATAATTTGTAGTCCCGAAGAACTCGTTAGAATATAATAGACTTGCTTTGACTGTAGGTCTAAATACTGTAGACTTTTGTCTCTCGTTATCATAGACCTGAGCCAAACTCACATTAGTTGTTCTATCAAATTCTACTAACGTTTGATTTTTACCTTCTAATGTTATTGGTAATTGTTGGTCAACTGACGGTGCCGACTTATAACTTTGGGAACTTGGTTTCAAAATAAAATTATTCATCGGATAGATATTTTGTTTTGAACTTTTCCAAAGCCGTTGCACCCACGACTGTTCCAAAATAAAAATGGAATGGTGCACCAACTACAAATGAGTTTGTTGTATTAGCTATTGGTGTTGTAGATTTATACGTAGTACCTGCAACGTTAATTGAATCATCGAACACGTTGAATATATATCCTCTCATGTTTTGGTCATTAACAATTCCTCCTCCTTTGAAATATTGATTAGAAACTCTGTCCAAAGATTGATAATAATATTGTACTATTTCATTATTTTGAGTTGCCCAATTATTAAGTTCAGTTCCGAATATTTGGGTAGACGGAGCTAACTTCCATGGATAAAAAGGTACCAATTGACTTTTGATTCCGAAATAAAATGGTGTGTAGTTTGAGGTAGGTGAGGGTCTGAAATCTATTTTACCAGGACTTATGAAGTCTTTGAATTGAAGATTGTCTGTGGTAGATGAATAAAATATACCTATTGTAGGATTAGATGGGGTACCGAAAATACCAACTGGACTATTAGGTGTATTACTGTCATAATATTCAGGACTGAATTTTATCACACCTTCTTCCGAATTAATTGAAAGCAGCTGAGCTAAATCCGCATCAACTCTTCTTTTACTATTCCCTCTAAGACTACTCGCGTTTCTACTAAATAATCTATTGAGAGAATCGTTTCTTAAAAAACTAGAGTTGAGTATTCTGGATATCACAAATAAATTAATAATATCTGATGGGTCAGAGTAACTTGTTGGATTCAAGTTGTCCATCACGTATGCATTAGTCTCGGGACTTAGAATAATTTCAGAATAAAAATCATCTTTGTATCCTAAATCTATCATAGTAGTCGGAAAAAGCAAATTAGTACTATTGACTGAAGTTTCTTGGTCTGACGGTATTTTACCCACGAACTTACCACTTTGGATATTGAAAGGACTACTTCTATAATAGAAATTGTTCGTTTGGTCATCAAAAAAAACAACATCCTTACAAAACTTGGGAGTGTTAGGTTTATTTTGAGAATTGTATGTAGTATCTACTTGAATTGGAAATGCAAATAAAGTACCGTTGACCCAATTATTTGTAAAGGTTTGAGACAAAACACCCCTACACATTGCATAGAAGAACTTATATCTAGTTCCCCACTCTGTAAAATATCTCAAATCATCTCTCAACCCAACCAAAGGTCTAGTGAACAATACATAACAACCGTTGACAACAGGGTCTGTTGCCGCACAAGATTGATTAACCCCAAAAGTATTACTGAATCCTGTATAACAATCCAGTGATACCATACCTTCACAACTAAAACTTGAAATTACTGTTCCAGAGTATATTTGGTCATCTATATCTTGTTCTTGTTCTTGTGCACCCGTACCATAATTAGTGGTAATCAATGATTCTTCAGGGTTTGCAATTTCATAAAATGTGAAATTTATATTTTGTTGTAGTAACGCAACGTTATTCGCTTCCCAAGATAAACCGTCCAAAACATCAGAGGATGGTAACCTATCCGTTCTCATAACATTTAGGTCCTTGTTCACGAATGTCATTGGAGTTCTCTTCAAAATTGGATATAGATTAGGTGAGTTGTATGTATATTTTAACTCATCATAAGACAACCTACCCCCTAAATCATCTCTTTCTCCTTTTATGAACGCATTACCTGTTAAGTCCTCCGATTGGTCATATTTACCAGTACTTATCGAGGCACTATAGAATTCCCCATCACCTCCTATACCATACAATCCATTAGGAAATATACTATACGAAGCAGAGGTACTGAATATACTTGAAGCATCTAAAGCACCATAATAACCCACCGTGTTCGATGTAAACGCAGAAAAATTGTTTCCAATGTTAAAAAAGTTTGATTGAAAAAAGTTCCCTTGTTGTGTTAGTAATCTATCAATTGTCAAACCATTAAATTTAGGTTGGATTGGTACGTTTACTCTTGACTTGATTCTAATATCAAAATTTGGATTGTTATAGTCGTAACCAAACAAGACTCCTAAATTGTATTTGTTCTCGAGTAAAGGAGAATATGGGTCAACACCTCTCTGTAAAATTAATACGTATTGGTCCATGTAGCCTTCAAAATATTTGGAAAAAGAAAACATGTTCAAACCCAAGTTTCTTTCTCTATATGCGGAAACACCCTGTTCCATAAGTCTTATCACAGATATTGAACTAAGTACGTTTGGAAATTTTTGACCTACCGGAGTGGTCATCATATTATAAAAATCACTCACGGTAATTGCTGTAACAACCTGAAAATATTCCCTATCCATGGGAAATATTTGTCTACCTATTGTTGTTCCTGTTGATAAATTATATTGAACAGACCTTTGAATAGTTTGGTTTGTAGTATCTGCGTAGTTTACGGTAATTTGTTGTGGTCCTGCAACAGAAGTTCCTGTGACACCAAAAAAGGTTTGTCCACTCAAAACTTGACTAACACCAAAATTAACGTCAGTCGTTGTTGAAGGACTCACGGTAGTGAGAAGTTGTCCTGCATTATATTTTACTGTAGATAAAACTGTAATTGTGTTATCGAAATGATAAACATTTGGGTTTTGGGTATTATCAAAACTAACTTTTATAATATTACTTCCTGTGAAGTATGAACTTCTTTGGTTGAAAATATTTATTCTTTCCCCTATTGGTAAATCCATACTCCACGCAAACATTCTATCATTTCTTTCTGACGCTTCTCTGAGAACATCAGATTTAGGAACTTTATAAACACTATCAACACCAGAGCTTATATTTCCACCCATAGACTGTGCATATAAGTTAGCAATGACTGTTATATCTTCAGCTGGTTGATAATTGATTGAATACAAATATTCCGTGTACTTTTGGTAATATTTTGAAGGAGTTGATAGTGGTGTTAGGACTCCAGTACCTGAAGAATTAATTAATGTTGTTGTAGTTTCGACTGATTTACATTCACAGTTCTCACACTCAGGGTAAGTTATCATCGGAAGTCTTAATGGTAATCCTCCACTTACAGTATTGAAAGAAAATAATCTTATAATTTGATATATGGTACCAATGATGACGTGAGCAATAATAAGAAGATATTGTCCAACATATTGAAATAGTGTTATGAGTAATGCGAATAAAAAGTATATTGTGTCATAATTCCTATACCCTTCATTGACAGGAAACTTGTTAACTGAATCCGCACAGTCGTCATCATCAATCTCTTTAATACCAATAAATCTTGCCCTGTTACCTTTTTTGTATTGGTCAATTAATCCTGATATTGTATATACTTTATTGTAAGAAACTTGATAGAAAGTATCTTCACAATTTGCAACTATGTCTGACTTTTGATTTTCTAATGTTCCAAATCCATTGGTGTATCCAGACCAATCTAAACCAAAATAGTACGAACTTCTTAACTGTTTATATTCTGAAGAGGTTATCGATGAGGAATAATAAGGGTCTATAACCCCACTTGTCCACCCATATTCCCTAACATTTGGAACAATAAATGAGGCTCTTCTAGTTTCTATGGTTAAATCTTTTGCTTGTTGCCATTTGATTTTGAACCTATATTTACCTTTGGTTGGAATACCTACTTTGGGGTCTAAAGATATCACCCTTTCACCAAATTCATTAGTTGTTAGATAATCCAAGTTCATAGGTAATTCGGTCAACCATGTTCCGTCTTGGTCTATGATGTTACCAGATTGTTCTAATTCATATTGTTCCAATCCAGGATTACCTAAAGTATCTTGTGCTATAGTTTGTCTTATTGCCAATATTTGTCCCGGCCCTGATTGTAAACTACATAATTCTCCTGTGTTATCTCTCGGTTTGCAGTTTCTTCTAACTCTATATTTGTCAGTGTTTGAAAATATTGAACCCATGAAAACTGCGGTTGGTTGTATATCAACATTTGCATCATCTCTCAAATCGAAGTCGACCCTATTGATAGCAATCTGACATATCTCAGGTTCACCCCATAGTGGAGAAACTTCTATAGTTTTTGTCAAGTTGATTATCTGCGGAAGTGATGATAAGTCTTCTGATGTCCTGAATCTATTACCCGCAACTTGTGATTCAGTTGCTAATCCCATTCTTATCAAGTCCTGTGGTGTCAATGAGAACTCCCCTATGTCTGACAAGTCAACATCCATTACCAAGGTTTGGAACCCTGTTGGGACACCCATTATCATGTAATCCCCACTTTCATTAGTCTTAACGGTGAACTTATAGTATTTGTCTAAAAGTTCTATCGCAACTGAGTCCGTTAAAGTATCGTTCCTACTTGGAAAAGTACCTGTAGCAGCATGTTTTGAATAAGACTTCTCATATGGCAATAAATTATATCTGTAACCATCTTCATTCTTGTCTGTTACTGTTGTATAAGGATAAACACTAGTTATTAAGGGATTAGATAAGTCATCCTGTTGAATCGGTATAAACACCGAAACTTTAGCGTTTGGAACTCCGAACCCGTTGTTTGCGGTTACCCTTCCAACAATAACACCATATTCCGCGCAAGTACGAGTATATATGTCCGCCTGTTGAATTTTCAGTGAAAGTATTTCTAAAAATTCATAATCTTGGTCTAACTGTACATCAATTTTTTGATTGATTCCAAGTTCACTTCTTATCCTTAGGCTTTGACCCATTGTTTATTTATAATATAAATAGTTTAGGGTAAAAATTTACCCATTAAAAGTTATAACACTAATTCAATAAATAAACCTATCAAGAGAATGTTGTACTTTGGAAATTCTTAACACTTACTTTGATGTCCTTGTTCGGAAATCTGACTTGATAAACTTGGTTCGGTTCCGCAAATAGTGTGTCATCGACTGGACCTATTTTTCTAGTTTCTTCATCTGAGTATATCATTGATGTTTGTGCGGAAGAGTATTGCCCTCCAACCAAATTATAGAATTCAATACCTGATACAGTAATTACACCGTTTTGATTTTGAATTATACTTCTTAGTTCGGAAACGTATACATTTTGACCTAATTGGCGATACAACGGATTGAAGTATTCAGACACTCTACTAATAATATCTGCAATTATCTGCCCTGAATTTTGTGTTGCAGTCAGGACTACGGAAACATTTACCTCTAAGTCTATAACTTCAGCAGTCAATATTGAAATATAGTCATTAATCATCCTATAGTTGGATAAATATGTTGCAATATTTTGTTTTAGGGTATTCGAAACTACACTAGTCAATTTACCCTGAGTATCATAAGATAAGAGTTGTACCTTTATTTTGTTATCATTTTCTGTGATTGCAACTTTAGCAGGAGCACCAAACTGAGATGGCATATTTCTTAAAAGTGATTCGTAATCATTCACAGTAACCGCTCTTTTCTGTGCTGAAAAATTGAATGAAACGAAGTTCCTAACCTCTTCTGTAGTAGGTTGATTTGCACCTCCAATCGCTGCTGTAACATTAATACATCTCAGTGAGTTAATTACAGATTGATTTGTGAGTTCAGATGGACCATTGACAAAGAAAGAAACCGTACCAACTTGGTTGATTATATTTGTACCTAAATTTGTTGCCAATCCTCCACCAACTCTGTACTGAACGAAAAGTGTTGAGTTTGGAACCAAGGCAGAACCAAGTGAGAAATTATTCAAATAATTTTCCAAATTCAACGGTCCTCCTAAATTTGTAAATAGATTAAGTTGGTCTTGGGCTGATGTTGTTCCCCCACCGAAAGTCATTTTTTTAAAACCTTCAGCCGTGAATTCAGAAATAAATCTGTTACTAGTTTGTATGTATCTACCAACTTTGATACCCGGCTGGTCCGCAACTTTTGTTGGGTCTTCAACGAAGATTCTATCTTCAGCCAAAGCGTCGACTTCATACCATCTATTTTCTAATCCAACAAACTCAGACGCTGACGGTATATTTGTGTAGTTGGTACCATTTTTAAGTAAGACACTTGTGATACCCAAAACATTTTTATCAGGTAGAAATAACTCGAAGAAAGGTCTAACATCGTTAGGTGATATAACTCTTTTGAATACTTTTGTAATTCCATTAACAACTAATTCCCTTTTAGTTATTGTGTAGTTAAGTAAAACATTGTTAGAATTGAAATTAGGTATTTTCAATCTATTTGGAAAACCTTGAGCGTTGTACGGTGAAGCAAAATCAATATCGTTAACGTTTTCGAACACAATACCTGCACCACTAACTTGTGAACCCCTCAAAAGTACACCCAAATATCTTTCATCTTCTTTATCTCCAAATGCAGGTACTGTAATTGAGAAATCAACTAAAGAAACAGAAGGTCTTTGTCCGGGTATTTTTAATCCATAAGTTCTTGCAATATTATATATTGAGGACCTTTGTTGTGCATATTGTAAAACGGTTTCTTGAATGCTTCTATCTATATGGTAATGCAAATTATCTGCAACTGCGGCGTTAAGGTCTAAAAAAACCGAGAATACCGAAGCGTCATTAAAGTCTTGTATGAGGTCAGGATAGTACGTTTTTACATAGTTCAGTAGTTCTGCCCTTATACCTTGATAATCTCTTACTGTATATGATATCTTATTGTTTGCCATAAATGTTAAATATTGATAATCACAAAATCACTTTGTGAGAAAGTTAAGCTGTTTATTGAATAATCGATTCTCACTTTAGCCGTGTACTCGTATGTATTTTTTCCTGGTAATCTATATATATCGAATGTTCTATTTGTGAATTCTCCATTAGTGAAATCACCTTCAACTTCTTCCTCTTGTGTTATTGGCTCTACCGATACCTGATTTAATATCAAGTTTGGCATATACCTATTAACAGACTCTCTAATATCAGATTCGATAGTACTGAATGTCAAACCATCGAAAGGTTCAAAGATGTACTCATACAATCTTGTTCCAAAGTCTGGTAAAAAATATCTACTACCCTTTCTAGTCAAAAGTAAATGTATCAAGTCAGACCTTATCTCTTGTTGTTCAAAGTCTGTGAGACCTAAATAGTCTCCTCTAAGCGAATCTTGAAAAGGAAAAAATAGTCCGTATGTAACTCCATCTGCCATATCAAATAAATATACACAGACTATTTTTCAGTTAAAGTGGTATTACCCTTTATTCCTTTAGGATAATAAGGACAATGTCTACACCCATTGTATGAACCACAGCAATGTCCTCTTCTTATATGATATTCTTCTGTAAAAACAACTCTGTTGTTTTCTACGTAATAATCAGAAGAGAGAGTCTGATTACGACTATCCATATTTTCATCTATCTTTATTTTTTCTTTCATTTGCAATTTTTTCACACATTTGAATAAAATAGTCTTGTTCGAAACTATTTTTCATCAAATTAACATTTTTATGTACTAACTGCACATTATCTAATACATATTCTTTTTTTGAATCTATTCTGTCGATAGATGCGGTTATTTCACCATCTCTTTTTTCGAAGTCTATATAAACACCTGAAAGATTACACTTTTTGTTTTGTTTTATCCACAAATCATATACATTTTCAATCGTAATGTTTCCCATACGTTTTTTGTTTGCTCTGAGAAAATATTTACTGAACCACGAAAATGGTATTTCTTTGTATCCTTTCCATGATGGGTTTTCGCATCTTTTATTGGAATACCCACATTTAGAACATCTTTTTGATACTCCGGCTACTAACTGAAACGCAGGTACATATCTTTGTGTTTGATTACATTGACAACACTTACATAAGACTTTAGCTTCTTTTTCAATTATAATCTCTTCATTTAACACTATCCATTCTCCGTATCTATCACCAACTTTGAATTTTTCATTGTACTTGGTCATCCCTTTTTTTCCCATAAGTATAAATATACAAAAGGTGAGTAATTAAAAATTACTCACCTTTCTAAGACATAAACCACAGTAATTATAATGCTGTTACAGTACACGCCCCACCTGAACAGGCTAATTCACCACTCAAATCAGTGTCATCATCTAATTCAATTATTTTAGATAAATCAACATCATTCAATGTTTCCATTAATTTTTCATACTCTTCTTTTGTACAATCGGAAAAAGGTGCCTGGATGTAAGTACCCCCATCGTATGGTAAAACTGACAATCCGTTATAGTGGTCTCTGTTTTCCCACATCCATTCTCCAACTGCAGGCCATTCGTGTTCACGAATAGAAATTGTTGCAGAAACATTATGCGAATTACTTCCACTTCTATGTCCTGGTTTAATCCATTCTATATGTACTTTTTTGACCCTCTCCAACAACTGTATTGGCGATTCATTTCTCAAGATAGAACCTTCAGGTGCTTTTTGAGGGATACCGATTACCGCAGTGTCATGAGGTCTGAAATACTCGTCTTCAACAAGTTCAGGATGATTTTCTTTCAAGTAAGTATAAATCGCCTCATTCTTTCCTACCCTAACTCTTCTGATATAATAATCATTGTGCCAAGCATGAATACCTGATGATGTACCAAGTGTGAGAGATGTTGTACCTGCAGGTTTTACAGTCGTACTTCTTGCCGCTGGATTAATTCCAAGTAATTCAGCAACTCTCTTATTTTCTTCTTTTACGATTTTAGACGCAGTTTTCATGTCTAATTTCAGAACTGCCCCTGAACCGATACCTGTCATAGATACACCAATAAGTGCATCTTTTTCTGTTGTTCTTTGCCATATAGGTCTCAAGTAGTGGAAGTTAGTATAACCTGCTTGAAGTGTCCCACAAAATGCTGCCGCTCTAACTCTGTCTTCAAAATCTTCTTGAGAGACGACATTGGATACGTTCACTTCTGTTAAGTTACAGAATTGGAATGGTCTAAGAGCTATCTCACAACACGGATTAGTACCCCAATCTTTGTCGTTTGTTAGATATATACCAGGTTCACCAGCACCACTCGCCTCGATTCTTTTCCACAAGTCCATGAAATAATCTTTGGTAATCTTGTGTCTCAAAAGAACCGCTGAGTTATTTGCTCTACCTCTCTGTGGATTTGTCTCCCACCATGAACCACTTTTACTACCAATCATTTCATCATCAGTTGCCGAGAATAAGGATATAAGTGCCGCTCTACGGATACCACCAGCAAGGACCGCATCAGCAATATGACATACCATGTCATGAACTTCGATTGGTCTTAACTTTTCACCATTTTCTTTTGAATCCAAAATACCTTCTAGTTTAATCAAACATTCTTTCAAAGGTTGTGGACCAGGTGCTTTACCACCTGAGGTGACTAATCTTGCACCTTTAGGTCTAATATCACTGAAATCAAACTCGATATGAGAACCTCCGAAGAAATACGACTTTACTAAAGTTTTTACTGCATCCGCCCATCCCTCGATAGAATCTGCAACTAACCAACGTCTTGTCCTTTCTTTGTTTGGTTTGAGTATTTCAGGTAGTACTTCGACATGATGTTTTTGAACAGAATACCCTACGCCTGTTCCACCTAATAACAAGAACATAATTTCAGAAAATACTCTCCAATCATCGATAGGTGCGAAAGCACAATTATAAATTCTGTTTGGAGATATTTCTATTGGTTTCCCCGCAAATTGCATCGACCTCATAGAAGGAAGAACTTGTTTCTTAAAAACATACATGTAGTTCTCTCTTATTTCTTTTTCTAAATGTGGATACTGCTTAATATGCATCTCCATGTTTCTTGTGACTAGTTCTTGCCACGTCTCTCTTCTTTTCAACTCAGGAATATACTTGGCGTATTTCATATACACCGTAATGTCACTGAGAATTCTGTTCGAAATGTCCATTTTTTAATTTTTAGTGTTTTGTTTTTTTATAAAAAAATCAACGATTTTAATTATAAATATAGGGTCGCTTGGTGTGCGACCCATATTTTTCATCAAAAATAATAAGTTTTTTTCTAATATTGTAGATATTTACTTACTTTGTTTTTCTCCTTTTTCTTTTTGTTTTCTCTTCTCTAACAACTCCCTAACTCTGTCTTTGTTCTTTTCTTCCTTTTGTTCTTCAAAACCTAAGAATGTCATAGAACTCTCGGTATCAATTTCCAACAATTCGTTGTTGAACTTACAATTCTCAAATATTACACCATCTTTACCTAACCTTGACTTGGTAATTGCAATAGTTGCCAAGTTCATTTCTTTCTGTTGAAGTGTTTTGGCTATTGAAATTATAACGTGACCTACCTGAGCCTTTTTGATAGAACCTCCCATTTGGTCAGTAGTAACTACTTCTGAAGATATTGAAGACCTATTACCTTGTGTCGCTGTCCATCCCACTAAGTTAAGTTCGTGACACATTGCTTCAAATTGTCTCATTACAGAACCTTCACTTTTCCACTCATCCTTGTTTGGATTTTCAGGTAACACACAGTCAATATAGTCAATTAGAACCAAATCAATTTTAATACCATCGGCAATCATTTTCCTTACTTGATTCTTGATATTCAACATAGTCAAGGTATCGGATGGTAGTTTCTTCAATATAAGTTTGTTCGACATAGTTTCCTTAATACCTTTGATTTTACTCATCACATCATCTTTGTGAAGAACCAAATTATCAGGTTCAATACCGGTCCAAAGTGTAAAGTGTTTTCTCTGAACAATCTTAGGGTTGTCTTCAAAAAATATCTGTAAAACATTGTATCCCATATTAAATGCGGTGTTTGATATTTTGGTGAGTATTGTCGTTTTACCAACACCTGTTGGTGCCAATATAACTCCAATTTCACCCTTAGCCAATCCGCCTTTCAATAACCTATCCAAACCAGGGATACCAATGGGTATCGGATGTCTGAAGTCCTCGTCCAACACTGTATCCAAATCAGTGAATATGTCGGTCATTCCATCCTGTGTTTGTCCGACCTGTAATGCATCTCTGATTAAACCTTCAACCTTGTCATACGACTCGAAATCACCCTCATTGATAATCTTTTGGGCTTTCTCCATTGCCTTCTGAAGTTCCTGTTGTTTACAAAACTTCAGACCTTTTTCCTGAACAAATACAGAACCCTCAAGTGGAGCATTCTGTATTTGTTTCAAGGTATCCAAAACAATTTTTGCAACCAACTCTTGTTGTATCTCAGACTTTACAATCTGTTCTAATGTTTCAAAAGATGGAGACGATTCATATTTTTTGTGGTACTCCTTGATGAGCTGAGTAATGGTCTTGAAATACTTGTTATCAAAGTAAGAACTTTCAAGAACATCTATGATAGTTGCTGCGAAGGTCTTGTCGAGAATTATTTGATTAATTAATTGTAGCTGAAACGTGTTTCCTAAATAGTCAAAATTTTTTCCCATAATAATGTTTAGACCCCTTCTATAAATTAAATATTCAGTTTCTCAAGTCGTAGCCCAAATAATTAAAATTTAATTTTTGGGATGAAAAAATGTCAGTAAGTCCTTTCAACAAGTCTTTCAAATATGGTCTTACATCAACAGTATAACGAACTTTTGGAGGAAACAGTTTTCCGTCAAAAACTTTATGACAAATTGTCTGCTCTCCTAATTTGATATACATGTTAAAATTTTCAGGACCATCTGTGAACGAGGTCTCCATAACATTAGGGTCATGCATGATAGACTCTTTGTTGTCCAACATATAAACAACTGTCTTCATCTTCAAATCGTACTTCAATGTATCAGTCACGTCTTTCATGAACTCATACAAATCTAACGAATTTTTGGCTTTGGGATTAAATCCTTTTACGTTGAAAAACCTTTGAACTACGATGTTGTCATTAAGTGTCAAAAGAAATTCAAGTTTCGTGATGTCTTGCTCTTTCATCTATTTTATTTTTGTTATTAAATAATTTGCTTTCCTTCTACATTTCTTTTAACCCTATCCTCAGTCCTTTTGTTCAACCACATTAAACTTTCCTCTAACTTTGTTATTACAATCGCATTTTCTCTACATGGGAACTTGGATTGAAGATAGTTCATTCTGTCAATTAATACTCTCAAAACTTCTTCGTTAGTTGTTCCTTCTGCAACTTTTTGTAACTCTGTTGAACCTACGCTCACAGGTTCTTTTTGAATAAACTGTAAATTTTGATTTGGTATGGACTTGTCTTCAAAGTTGTCCAACTCATACAAATGACCTTCTGTAATTACTTTCATATTTTTCTTTTTTCTTTTCTTGTTAATTTTAAGAATGGTTTAAGGAAATTTACCCAAGCTTCATCATTCTTAGGTAGAAACTTGAACATACCATCTGCAACCATCATCTTCATCAAGTTTTTATATCCTCTATCGGTTGGGTCTATCGTATCCCTGTAAATTTGTTCTACAAGTTCTTTACCTTCATCTGTAATCAGAGGAGTAAGTAAATCCACTATTTTTTTGTTAGTTGTGTAAAACTGTTCCCCAAGTATACCACTTTTTGTTTTTCCTGTCAAAATATTAGAAAGACTTTTAGAAGGTTTCGTTTGCGGGATATTTCGTGCATTATCCAATATTTCTTCGATAGTGCATGATTTCTCCTGCAACTGGGGGAAATATTTTACTAATGTTTTTTCACCTAACCCTTCAATTCCTTCGATGTTGTCAGATTTGTCACCAGTGAACACTTTACAAATTAAAACATTTTGATGTGGAATATCAACTTTGTTGATTGATATTTTATCACCGTACTTGAAATAACTTTTAGATACAGGAGAATATATTGTAACCCTTTCGTTAATTAACTGTGTTAGGTCTTTGTCTGCCGAAAATATTATTATTTGTTCGTCAGTTGCTATCTTACAATAGTAGGCAATCATGTCATCAGCTTCGTTGTCATGCATTTCTGCTTGTCTGACGAACACCTCTTCGATATATTCTTTGACTCTAGATTTCTGAGTAAGGTACGATTCATATTTGAATTCGTTCATCCCCAACCTTCTATTCTCCTTATATTTTGGATATATCTTTTTTCTTTCAGATGAGTTGGAGTCTCCGTCCCAAAACACTACCACCTTGTCGTGGTTGTGCTCCTCCAAAAACTTCCTCAAAGTATTAATGAAGTGGTATACTCCACC
>JACCDO010261588.1_pt1 | contig 15513 bp, 7 predicted proteins | sample 7446101 | NCBI WGS metagenome assembly JACCDO01 (sample SAMN15323440, study PRJNA562643) | freshwater metagenome | isolation source: river surface water | place: USA:Blue River Watershed | collected 2017-08-16
CCCGCACCGCCCGCCGGCCCCGCCGCGCTGCCCGCACGCTCCGCCGCCCCGCGTTCACGCCACGCCGCCACGAGATCGACATAGATCATCGGCACGCCCTGCCACACCCCGAGCATCGCCGTGAACACCGTGCACCAGAAGCCCGCGAGAAACACCCACGTCATCGCGGGGCCCCCGACGGTCCCGATCCGCTCCGCCACCTCGAGCGCGATCCGCGTGCCTCCCGCCGCCTGCGCGTGCACGCCCGCCGCGATCACGACCAACGCCACGCCGAACAACCCGGTAAACACATACGCCAGCCGCACATCACCCCGCACCTCCCCGAGTTTCTCCGCGCCGCGCCAACCCGCCGCCCGCATCCAATAACCGTAGCAGATCACCGTCACGCTCCCGCCGATCCCGCCGAGCAGCGCCAGCACCTGCGCCCCACCGCCCGCCGCCGGCACCTGCGGCACCAGCAGCCCGCGCGCGATCGCCGGCAGGTCCTCCGCCGCCACCAGCGCGCACCCGAGCACGCACAACGCCATCAGCGCGATCAGCGCCTTCATCAGCCGCTGGAAACTCGCGTAGCGGTTGCCCGCCACCAGCAGCGCCGCCACCGCCGCGTGCGCCGCGCCCCAGCCGGATACCGAGCCCACGCCCGTCAGACTCACGCCGGCCAGCCCGCACGCGCTGCTCAGCGACGCCCCCACCATGAACGTCCAGAACAGCAGATACGCGCCGAACAGGACCGCCACCCAGCGCGGCAGCCGCATCGTCCACGCCCGCACCACCGTCTCGCCCGTCGCGAGCTGCCAGCGCGCCAACGCCTCCGTGAGCACGAATTTCAACGCCGCCGTAAACACCACCGCCCACAGCAGCGTCGGCCCGAAACGGATCCCCGTCACCGACGCCACGACCACGTCACCCGCCCCGATGCCCGCCGCCGCCAGCACCAGCCCCGGCCCCAGCGCGCGCAACCGTTGCCCCACTCCGCCGCTCATCCGCCCGCCTCCTTCCGCCGCCGCGCGAACCAGCCGGAAAAAAGTCCGACGACGAGGGGGGCACGACGCAGCATCCGCCCAGCGGATGCCCCGCTCCGCGCCCGGTCAATCACCGGTTCGCCGCGCGGCGACGGCCCGCTCACGCTCCGCCGGGCACGATCGCCCCGTGCGCCGCCAGCTCGCGGCGTAAGCCGCCTAGCGGCACCTCCCGCGGCGTCACTCCCGTCTTGGCCGCGAGTGCGGCCGCCGCACCGGCCGCCTGGCCCATCGCCATGCACGAGGCCTGCACGCGCAGCGCGGAGTTCGCGAGCCGGTCGCTGCTCACGCAGCGCCCCGCCACGAGCAGGTTGCGGCTGCCCTTCGGGATGAGCGCGCCGAACGGCACGGTCGGCACCACGCCCTCCTTCAGATGCTTCGGCTGCACGCCGCCTTCGAAGTGCAGGTCGATCGGATAGAACGAGTGCGCGATCGCATCTGCAAAAACCCGCCCGCCTTCGTAGTCGTCCACCGTGATCGTCGTCTCGCCCACGATCCGATACGTCTCGCGGATCCCGACCTCCGGCTGCAACCGCTCGATCTCCAGCAGCGCGAGGGCCGGCTCCTGCTTGAGAAAGCGTAGCACGCGCAGCAACGCCTGCCGCCCCGCAAGGTTGGTCCGCGTGTGCGTTTCCGAAGTCGTCGCATCCGCGCCCGGCACATGGTTGCCGCTTTCCCCGCCCTTGCCGAGCCAGCCGGCGATGCTGCCGTTGATGTCGGTGCGCTGGAGCGCCCCGGATTGCACCGCGGCCGTCAGCTTGCCCTGCAGCGCCTTCATCACGTTGGGATCGATGGTCGCGAGGTCGTAGCCACCCACCCGATAGATGAGCGTGCCCGGCTGCCGCGTCTCGTCGCGCAGCCGCGCAAACCCCGCCAGCCCCACCGCAGTCGCGCTGCCGGTGCAGTCGACGACCTGCCGGGCCGTCACGTCCACGATCGTGCCCTTGCCCACCAGCCGCACGCGCCACCCGCCCGCCACCGCATCGACGCTCTGCGGCGACTCGTAGTAGCGCAGCTGCACGCCGGCCTGCACGCACGCCTCCTCGGCCAGCGCGGCATACAGCGCCCCGCAGATCCGCACCTGGTGCCGCCAGTGCTGCCGCCCCGTGGGCTTCGCAAAATCGGGCAGCTCGTCGCTGTTCAAATCCACCGTCCGCTGCACCAGCTCCCAGCCGATGCCGGCGATCACCGGTTTGCCCCACGCGTGGAACAGCCCCGGAAAATCCACGCCGCCCGTCGTCGTCGTGCCGCCGAGCTGGCTGCCCGCCTCCACGAGGATCGTCTTTGCCCCCAGCCGTCCGGCCTGGATGGCCGCGATGGTGCCGGCCGTGCCGCCGCCGATCACGAGCACGTCCGTGGCCACGCTGCGCACCGCCGGCGGCGTGGTTGCGGCAACGAGCACACTGCCGGCCGGGACGGCACCGAGGCTGGCGAGGAAATGACGACGTTTCATGGCGGTGGGATCGGCGCCGACGTTCTCCCTGCGGATGCACGGGGCGTCGAGCACGTTGCGCACGGCAGAAAAGCGCTCCGCCGCGCCGACAACGACCACGTCCCGCGCAATCGCCCGGGGAACGCTCCTACGGCTTCGCCCGCTCCCACGCCACCGCGCCGCCGATCACCGTCATCACGCATTCGGTGCGCAGGATCTCGGCGTCGGGAATCTCCAGGATGTCGGCCGACAGCACCGTGAAATCCGCCAGCTTCCCCGCCTCGATCGTGCCCCGCTCCTTTTCCTGAAAGGCCGCAAACGCCGGCGCGAGCGTGAGCATCCGCAGCGCCTCGGCGCGAGTGACTCGCTGCTCCCGGTGCCAGTTTTCGTCGGCGAAGCCATCGACCGACTTCCGCACCGCCGCCGCATAAAACTCGATCATCGGCTCGCCCTTCTCCACCGGCGCATCCGACCCGCCTGCGATTACCGCCCCCGAATCGAGCAGACTCCTCCACGCATACGCGCCCGCCAGCCGCGCCTGCCCCAACCGGCTCGGCGCGAAAACCAGGTCGCCGATCGCATGCGAGGGCTGCATCGAGGCGATCACCCCAAGCTTCGCCAACCGCGGCAGATCCTCCGGCGCCAGCACCTGCGCGTGCTCGATCCGCCACCGCGGCTCCGCCACCTTCCGCTCCGCCGGCGGCACCGCCGCAAACGCCTGCGCATACAAGTCGAGCACCGCGCGGTTCGCCGCGTCGCCGATCGCGTGTGTCTGGATCTGGATGCCCGCCCGCAACGCGCGCACGTAAAACGGCAGGAGCACGTCCCCGCCATACATCATCAAGCCCCGCTTGCCCGGCTCGTCGGCATACGGCGCGAGCAGCGCCGCCCCGCGCGAGCCCAGCGCACCGTCGATCGACACCTTGATTCCGCGCACGGTCACCCGCCCGTCGTCCGTCGCCCCGCGCGCGATCAATTCCTCGGCCGCGGCCCCCGGCCCGCCGATGGCCGCATAAATCCTCAACCTGGTCCGTCCTTCGCCCACCAACCGCCGGATCGCCGCCAGCTCGGTCGTGCCGAGCCCCGCGATCTGCACCTGCGTCCACCCGAGTTCCACCTCGCGGGCCGCGCCGGCCGCCAGCGCCCGCTCCATGTCCGCCGGCGTCGGCGGCGGCACCAGCCGGTGCACGCGCCCGATCGCGCGGTCGATCAGCATGCCCGTCGCCTCGCCCTGCGCGTCGCGCAGGATCTCGCCGCCGTCCGGATTCGGCGTCGTCCGGTCGATGCCGGCAAGCTCCAGCGCCCGCGTGTTCACCACCGCCGCATGTCCGTCGGCCCGCGCGAGGATCACCGGCCGGTCGCGCACGACCGCATCGAGATCCTGCCGCGTGGGAAATACCGCCGGTTTCCACTGCGACTCGATCCAGCCGCGCCCGACGATCCAGCCCCGCGCCTCCGTCGCCGGCGTGGTCTCGGCGCGGCGCCGCAGTTTCGCCTGCAGCTCCGCGAGACTCGCCGTGCCATCGAGGCTGAAACTCAGCTCGCGCTCGCCGATCCCGAGCAGGTGCACATGCGCGTCGGTGAATCCCGGATACGCCACCCGCGTGCCCAGCTCGACCACCCGCGTGCCCGCCGGCGCCCGGCGCCGCGCCTCTGCCGCCGCACCGGCAAACGCGATGCGCCCATCCACCGCGAGCACCGCCTCCACGCGCGGCTGCGCATCGGTCCCCGTGTAGATCCGCCCACCCGTCAGCAGCAGCCCGGCCGCCCCGGCCTCCGCCGCCACGCCCGACGCCACCAACCCGAAAACGAAACGCTGGAATCTCGTCATGCCCGCGCAGCATGCCGCGCCGCATCCCTCACGCCACCGAATTTCCACCCTCCCGCCGCGATCAGCGGCCCTTACCTTCTCCTGCGGCGGCCATTCCGCCGCAGTTCACGCCAACGATTCGGCCCATTGGCCAAATCCATCCGCGGACCGCACTCTGCCGGCTGGGATTACAGCACCGGCTTCGCCTTCGCCTGCGCCGGCGGATCGAGCCCGAGCAGTTTCGCCAGCGTCGGCGCAATCGCATCCACCCCGACGCGCTCGGAGCGCATCACGCCCTTCGGCACGCCCGCCCCGAAATACAGCTGCGGCACATGCTGGTCGTAATCGTAGGGCAGGCTGTGCGTCGTCCCCGACCCGGCTTTGCCCACCCAGTTGGGCTTGAAGACGAACACGACGTCGCGGTCGCTCGCCGGCCGGTAGCTCCGCCGCATCAGCGTCGGCATCGCATCGCCGTCATCCGTGGGTCCGACCAGCTCCGCGCGCGTGTAAACCTCCGCCATGTAGGGCAGCGGCTCGAGTGCGGCCTTCACCACCTTGGCCGCCGCGGCCGCGTCCACCGTCTTCGCCGCCAGCGCCGCCGGCCGCAGGTGATACCCGAGATTGTCCCGCGTGAACCAGCTCTCGCCTTTCGGCAACGCGCCAAACGCCGCATCGAGCGCCTTCTTCGCCGCCGCATCCACGTCCGCGCTCTTCACGCGCCCCGCGCTCGCGCCCGGGTTCGTCGCCAGCACGCGCTCCGGCAGCGGCGCCACCCCGTGATCCGCGCTCAGCACGATCACGCAGTTCGCCAAGCCCACCTCGCGGTCGAGGCACGCGAGCAGCGCCGCGATCGTGCGGTCCATCCGCAGCACCGCATCCATCACCTCGTGGCTGTCCGGCCCGAAGGTGTGCCCCGCCGCGTCGATCGACGAAAAACCCACGCACAGCAGATCCGTCACCGCGTCTTTCCCGAGCTTCTCCTCCACGATCGCGCGCTCCACAAAGGCGCCGAGGAACTCCGCCGCGAAGGGCGTGTTGTCGAAGGCCGTGAAGAACCCGGGCCCGAGCGTATCCTTGCCGCCGGTGATCTTCCGCGGAAACGTCCGCCCGAGCCCCGCCGTGTCGCTCTCCGCCGGCTCGTCGTCCGGTCCCTGCAGCTTCTCGTAGATCGCCGGCTCGCGCAGCCGGTCCCAGGTCCGGCCGAACGCCGCGTGCGCCCGCTGCTCGGCATTGAAGGCCTCGACCCACGCCGGCAGCGCCGCGCGATAGTAACGCGACGTCACCATCTTGCCGTTCTCGTCCCAATACGCCGCGTCCGCCTTCCGCCCGCCGAGCAGGATCGCCGACCGGTCCTTGTTCGAGGCCGCAAAGATCTTCGCCTTGTCCCCGTATTTCGCCTTCAGCCGGTCCCCGACCGTCTCCGCGTGGAGCGTCCGCGGCGAACGCCCCGTCTTCGCCGGATTGCCCACCGCCACCGGACCCAGCTCCGCCGGCGTGATGCCCACCAGCGGCGACGCGGGATCCTCGACCGAGTTGACCTGCTCCCACGTCGCCCGGTCGATCCACTCGTTCGCCGTCACGCCGTGCACGTTGGCAAAAGTGCCCGTGAGGATCGTCGCATGTCCCGGCGCCGTCTGCGTGATCGAGTGCCGGTGCCGGCTGTTCGCGAAGTGCGTGCCGCCTTCCACCAGCCGCTTGAATCCGCCCTCGCCGAAATACGGCCCATACTTCGCCAGATAGTCCCCGCGGAACTGGTCGATCGAGATCACCACCGCCAGACGCGGCGGCTCGACCGGCGCCGCCGTAGCGACGCTGGCCCACACGACACACAACACCAGGGGAAGCCGGGAACTCATGAAGGACGGGAGAGTGCGATTGACGCGCCAGCATCCCCGACGTTGCGCGTCATGCAATCCCTCCGCGCAACCTCACTTCGCCTCGCCGAGCACGCCGAAATACTCATGCCACACGGTCGCCAGCTGCGCGCCGTAATCCATCCAGTGCCGCCCCTGCGGCATCGGCTTGTCCGGCAGTCCCGCGATCACGTTGGCGTTGAACTCGTGCACCACCGCATCGATGCCCCAGCGCGCCAGCCAGCCGTCGCCCAAAGTCCCCGCATTGCGAAACGCCGAGTTCGTCGGCCCCTCGCTGAACCAGGTGTGCCGGCGCAGCAATTTCTCGAAGAGCGCCATCCGCTCGAGGTGCTGCGGCAGTTCGGGAATCGGTGGCCGGGAAATATGCAGCCGCCCGCCGCCGTCGTTGTGGAGCTCGATCGCGAAGTGCGGCTTCCGGCCGCGGGCGATCATGCCTTCCAGCCACTGCTCCAGCGCGTGATTCTCCGGCACCAGCTCCGCGTCGACCGGCAGGTGCCACTCGCGGTTGAGGTCCTTGCCGAGCAGATTGAAACGCGTGCGCCCCAGCGCCACCCCGTCCTTGTTCGCCATCGGGAGGATGTAATAGCAGGTGCGCTCGAGATACTGCTTCGCCGCCGCGTCGCCGCGCAGCAGCCGCGTCACGAGGCCCTGCACGACCCAGTTGCCGCCCGGCTCCCACGGATGCGCCCGCGCGCGGAGGAACACCCGCCGCGGCGCCTCCTCGCGCCCGACGCGCACGATCTCCAGCTCGCGGCCCTGCACGGTCTTTCCGATCGGCGTGATCGCCACCAGCGGATGCCCGCGGATCGACGCCAGCAGTTTCTCCAGGTCCGAGATCCGGTAGGGCTCGAGCCGCGCGAGATAGAGCCGCGGCCCCGGCAGCTCGATCTCGAACCGCACCGTCGTGCCCGTCGAATTGTCCACCGCGATCGTCCGCCAGTCGCGGCCGTTCTCCGAGATGCACATCGTCCTGATCTCCCGCGCCACCGACCCGCGCACGCCGTTCCACACGTTGTCCAGATTGCGCAGCTCGAACTTGATCCGCGCGCCCGGCTTGCCGTGCAGCAGCACATGGATGTGCCCCGCGGCGCGGTTCGGCGAGGCGCGCTCATGATCGTAGAGCAGGTGCACCAGAATCGTGCCGTCCGTCGCCTGCTCATACCAGACCGGCGACGCGTTCTCGAAACTCGTGTCGATGAACTCGAGCCCCGTCGAATTCGGCACGATCGGCGAGCTGGACGGCGCGGATACCGCCGGCGCCGCTGCCGACTTGGGCGCCGCGGCTTTTTCGGCCGCGGTCAGGGCCGCGCCCGCCGCCAACGCCACCGCCACCACGCCCGCGCGGCGCACCGCGCCGCCACCGGGGAAAAAGAGGGAAAAAAGGGAACGCACGGGAAAGCGCCCGCACGCTAGCACGCCGCACCCCCGCGGAAAGCCCCGACTTCCCCCGCGAATTTCACGTATTACGTGAAATTCCCCGCCGCCCCCGGGCGGCCCCTTCGCCCGCGCACATTTCACGTATTACGTGAAATGCCCACCGGCCCGCTCGCGCGGTCCCGCGCCGGCGGCGCGGCCGTCAGAACGTCCCTTTGATCCCGAGCGACACCTGCGGCCCGTAGGTGGTGACCTGATACCGCCGCGCATACGCCGGCGTGTCCGGCCCGTAGCGCAGCAGCACCTCGGGCGCGTTGAGCACGTTCTGCGCGTTGAAGTAGAGATACAGCTCCTTGCGCAGCTGCACGTCGACATTGAGGTCGAGCGTCGTCCGCTCCTCGCCGTATTGGAAGCCGTTCACCGCCGCGATCGGCCCGCCTTTCTGCCGGCCGCGGTAGTTCCACTTCGCCAGCACCGAGAAGGAACGCCGCGTGTAGTTCACGCCCCAGTTCGCACTCTCGGGGATGAAGGCGCTGAAATTCGCCTGCTGCGCGCCTTCGAGTTCGAGCTTGGTGCCGTTGAGAAACACCTGGAAGTCCCGCGCCCACTTGCCGAGGGGACGCAACGAATGCCGCAGGTTGAACTCCGCCCCGCGCACCTTCGCGAGGCCGGTGAGGTTGAACTGCGTGTTCAGTTCCCAACCGGCGTATTCCGGCCCAAGGCCGACTTCCTGCAGATTCGCCGGCGTCGCGAACCGCACCGCGCCGGCGAAGAAGTCGCGGATCTCCTTGTAGAACACTCCGCCGCTGATCAGCCCGCCGTGCTCCGTGTAAAACTCGAGCGACAGATCGTAATTGTCCGCCGTCCACGGTTTCAGCCCGGTGTTGCGGATCGTGATCCGGCCCTGGATCTGCGTCGGGTCGATCACGTTTCCGTCGAGGTCGAATTCGTCGATCGTCGCATTGGGCACGATGTTCGTGAAATCCGGCCGCCCGTAAGTCTTCGCATACGCCGCGCGCGCGAGCAGGTTTTCGCGCACGTGGTAGGTGAGGTGCACGCTCGGGTAGAACCCGTCGTAGGTGCGGTCGGCGAAGAAACCGCGCTCGGTGCGCGTCAGCCGCACCTCCTCCATCGAGCCCGCCGCGCCCGCTTCCGGCTTCCGGATCCGCGCGCCGGCGGCGTTGTGCGCGTAGTCGCCGTTGGCCTGCCGCACCCACACCGCGTTCGGATCGTAGCGCATGCCTTCGCCCCGCGCCGCGGTGCGCTCGTAGCGCACGCCGGTGAGCACGCGCAGCCGGTTGCGGAAGAGCGCGAAGTCCGTCTCCACGTAGCCCGCGCGCACGTTTTCCTTCAGCAGCTCGGAGTTGGTGATGCGGAACACCTCCTCGGCCACCACCTGCGCCGGCGTCTTCGCCCACAGCACGGGGTTCGCCTTGAACGCATCCCACGCGCGATAGACCGAGACCCACGGCATGTTGCGGAAGCCGAAACTCTCCGGCTGGTTGAGGTAGGTCGTCATCCCATACGGCGCCGGCGAGTCGATGGTCGCCGCGTTGCCGTCGGGCCCGTTGTAGGTCCAGTTGATGCTCTCGCGCCGCACGTCGCGCGTCTGCGCCCGCTCCGACGCGCCGAGCTGCACCGCCGCCGGAAACGCCAGGAAACCCAGCCGCTTCCGCACATCGACTTTCTCCGTCGTCATGTCGTCGCGGATGTAGCGCGGCGTCGAGTTGGCCGTGTTCAGCCGGTAGTTCTCGAGGTTGTAGAAATCCACCGGCCGGTTCGTGTTGTCGAAGATCTCGATCGCATTCGGCCGGTCCTCGTTCACCTGCGAAAACACCACGCGCACCGGCACGCGCATCGCGATGCCGAGCGTGCGGAAACGCCCGTGGATCGTGTCCTGGTAGCCGCCCTGCGAACGCGACCAGCCCACGCCCGCCTCCACGCGCCAGTCGCCGTTGTCGAAACGGTAGCGCACGTTCGCCGCCTTCGTGTCGAGCTGGTGCCGCACCGACGCGTGCTGGCCCATCAGCGTCACGTTGCCGCGCCCCGTCGCCCCGCTCGTGAAATCCGGTCCGAAAGTCAGCGGCACCCCGCCCGCCACCGTCGGCGTCGCGTTCGTGCCCGTGTCGAACAACGCCGCCGTCGACGACCGGTCCGATACAAACCGGCTGCCCTGCACACCCACCGACAGCACGCCGCTCGGCGTCACGCGCCAGTCCGCTTTCAGGCCGGCCGAGGTCCGATCGTTCACCCGCGGCGACGCCGGGAGCTGGAACTGCTGCAGGAACGGCCGCGCGAACGACGCCCCTGTGCCCGTGCCGCCGGACGCGTAGGGCTTCACCGCGAGTTGCTGCCACATGTAGCGGTTCTGCACCTGCCCGGTGAGCACGATCCCGAAGGTCTTCGAGAGCGGCAGCGTGTAGTCGAAATTTCCGCTCGGGAGCACCTTCCGGATGTTCCGGTCCGGCGTGTGCGGCGTCGCCTGCAGGTCGTAGAACGGATGGTTCGCCGCGAGGCTCAGGCTGTAGCGTAGCTGCGCCGTCCGCCGCTCGAACGCACTTTTGCTCACCATGTTGATCGAGCCCGCCATCGAGTCCGCCGGCGTCGACGGCGTCGGCACCTTGGTCACTTCAAGCCGCGCGATGTTGTTCATCGAGACCTGCGTGAACTGAAACACGCGCGAGCTGCCCTGCGGGTTGCCGGTGTTGGCCATCTGCATGCCGTCGCCCGACACCACCGCCATGCTCGTCGGAAATCCGCGCACCGCGACCGATGCCACCGAACTGCCCGACTCCGCATCATACTCCGCCGTGATGCCCGGGAGAAACTTCAGGAACTCGCCCACGTTGCCGTCCGTCACGTCGCCCAGCGTATCCGCCGCGATCACGTTTTTGATGTTCGCCGCAAACCGCTGCTCGTTGATCGCGATCGCCTCCGCATCCGTCTCGCGGCCCGTCGCCACGACGAATTTGTTCAGCTTCACCTTCCCGTCCTCCGTCACCGCCCCGTAGCGCGCCGCGCTCGTCAGCTCCACATTCCGCTCCACCGTCTCGCCCGCGCGCACCTGCAGCGTCACCGCCTGCGGATCCAATCCGGTGTGAAACACCTCGAGCGTGACCGCCCCCGCCGCGAGCCCGCCCACACGATACGTGCCCGACTCGTCCGTGAACACCACACGCTCCGTGCCGCGCACCGTCACGCGCGCATTGTTCAGGAACTGGCCCGTCGCGACATTCTGCACGCGCCCCGTGACGCCTCCGCTCGGCTCCGCCGCTGCGACGAAACAGGAGCACAACAACAGCCAAGCCGCGGCCAGCGCCGCGCTCACACGGGGAACATTCATGGGGATCTGCGGGGTAAACGCGGCGGCTCGTAGCGATCCGCCGCTGGAGTTGGGGGTAAGCGCAACGCCGGTCCGCCCGGCGCCGCGCCGAGATGCCCGCGCAAAACTCACCCCGTGTCCATTCCGTTTACCACGGGCCCTGGAGTCTCCCCGCTCCAACTCACTCCAATCATTGCACCGCGGATTACGCGGATATCGCGGATAATGACATCCGCCTCATCCGCGTTATCCGCGCCATCCGCGGTCACTCCATTTCTACCTCTCACCCACTCCCCTCTCTCTCATCCTCGTATTCTCTTCTGCCCTCCCTCTTCCGCTGAGCGTCCCCGCACTCCGCACTCGTCTTCCACCGCACCCCGCAGCTTCTTCACCTCACCCCACCCCGACTCACCCCATGTCCTCCGCGGTCACCCCTCCCGTGTCGCCTGCTCCTTCCGCCCCGCTACCCGCGCCCACCCCGCCCGGCCGCCTCACCTCGGTCGATGCCTACCGCGGCTTCGTCATGCTGCTCATGATGGGCGAAGCGCTCCGCCTGCGAAATGTCGCCCGCGCTCTCCCCGAGAGCGGCTTCTGGCAGTTCCTCGCCTTCCACCAGTCGCACGTCGAATGGATCGGCTGTTCGCTGCACGACCTCATCCAGCCGTCCTTCTCGTTTCTCGTCGGCGTCGCCCTGCCTTTCTCGATCGCCAACCGCGCCGCGCGCGGCGAATCGCGCGCCCGCATGACGCTCCATGCCTTCTGGCGCGCGCTGCTCCTCATCCTCCTCGGCATCTTCCTCCGCTCGACGAGCCGCAACCTCACCTACTGGACCTTCGAGGATACCCTCACGCAGATCGGCCTCGGCTACGGCTTTCTCTTCGCCCTCGGCTTCCGCCCGCTGCGCGACCACTGGATCGCGTTCGGCGCCATTCTCGTCGGCATCTTCGCCGCGTTTGCCGCGTGGCCGCTGCCGCCCGCGGACTTCGACTACTCGAAAGTCGGCGTCACTGCCGCCTGGCTCCAGTCGCACGGCCTCACCGGCTTCGCGGCCCACTGGCAGAAAGGCACCAACCTCGCCGCCGCGTTCGACACGTGGTGGCTCAACGTCTTCCCCCGCGAGAAGCCGTTCGCCTTCCATCCCGGCGGCTACGCCACGCTCAGTTTCGTGCCCACGCTCGCCACCATGATTCTCGGCCTCATCGCCGGCACCGTGCTGCGCAGCGAACGTCCCGCCGCCGCCAAGGTCCGCTGGTTCGCCATCGCCGGCGCCCTCAGCCTGAGCCTCGGCGCGCTGCTCGGCTGGCTCGGCCTCGTCCCCGTCGTAAAACGCATCTGGACGCCCAGCTGGGTCCTCTACAGCGGCGGCTGGTGTTTCCTCCTGCTCGCGCTGTTTTACCTCATCGTCGACGTCCGCCAACGGAAGACGTGGGCCTTCCCGCTCGTCGTGGTCGGCGCCAACTCCATCGCCGCCTACCTGCTCGCGCACGGCTTCGACAGCTACGTCGAAAAGAATCTCCTCACGCATCTCCGCCCCGCGACCTTCCGGATCTTCGGCGCCGCCTACCAACCGCTCCTCCTCGGCGCCGCCACCCTCCTGATCCTCTGGCTCATCCTCCACTGGATGTGGAAACGGAAAATTTTCCTGAAACTCTGAGCCCATGCGCCGCCTCGTCGCCCACGTCGTCTCCCGCGTTCTCGGTCTCGCCGCCGCGCTCGCCGCCACCGCCGCGTCGCCCGGCTTTTCCGCCCGGGCCGCCGACGAGGCCGCGCCCCCGTTCGAGGCGCTGCTCAAGATCGATGCGCACTCGCACGTCTTCGACGACGATCCGCGTTTCCCCGCGCTGTTCCGGCGGCTCAACGTCCGCACGATCAATGTCTGCAACAACGGCACCGACGGCCATCTCGCCCCGATGCACCGGATCGCGCTCGATCTCTCCCGGCGCCATCCCGACGTCTTTCCGTTCGAGGCCACCTTCGACCTCCTGCGCCGCGACGAACCCACTTACACCCGCGACGTCATCGATCACCTCGGCCGCATGTTCGACGCCGGCGCCGTCGGTGTGAAGATCTGGAAGGAGATCGGCATCGACATCAAAACCCCCGACGGCCGCTTCATCCTGCCCGACGATCCGCGCTTCGCCCCGATCTACGCCTTCATCGCCGCCCGGGGCAAAGTCCTCCACGCGCACCTCGCCGAGCCCATCGACGCCTGGCGCCCGCTCGATCCCGCCAGCCCGCACTACAATTATTACTCGCAGAACCCGCAGTGGCATCTCCACGGCAAATCCGAATACCCCAGCCACGAGGCGATCATCGCCGCCCGTGATCGGATCCTCGCGCAACACCCGAAACTCACCGTCCTCGGCGCCCACCTCGGCAGTCTCGAACACGACCTCGACGCCATCGCCGACCGCCTCGACCGCTACCCCAACTTCCACATCGAGGTCTCCGCCCGCACCCGCAACCTCACGCGCCACCCGAGCGAAAAAGTCCGTGCCTTCTTCCTGAAATACCAGGACCGCATCCTCTACGGCCTCGACTCCAGCTGGAAACCCTTCCTCGCCTCCCGCCCCGCCGGCGAGCCGCAGCGCCTCGGCCACCTCAACCGCCTCGAGCTCCAATACCGCGCCGACTACAGCTACTACGCCGGCTCCGGCGAGATCACCTACAACAACCGCCAGGTCCAGGCCCTCGCCCTCCCCCGCGCCGTGTTGGAAAAATTCTACCACCGCAACGCCCAGCGCCTCTATCGGCTCCCTTCGCCCCCGCCCTAGCTCCCCTCCGATTTCCCGGAACGGCATCTCACTATCTTGGCGGCCCGGCGGCGCCGCCCCGCTTCATCCGCGCGATCCGCGCCATCCGCGGTCACTCGCTCCGTCCGCCCTTTCCTGCCGCGAGTCAGGCTCCTGTGCCCGCTCCACCCGGACTCGACGCCGCTCCGTTCCGCATTTCACTCCCCCGCCATGCTGCGCCCTGCGTTCCCCTGCCGCTTCGCCCCGCTCTACCTTCTCCTCCTCGGCTGCCTCGCGCTCCCCATCGCCACCGCGGCCGCCCGGTCCGCGCCCGCCGCCGACGCAAACGCCACCGCGGAATTCGACGTCGTGATCTACGGCGGCAACGCCGCCGGCGTCATGACCGCCATCCAGGTCGCCCGCATGGGCGGCACCGCCGTCCTCCTCGAGCCCGGCCCCGCGCTCGGCGGACTCACCACCGGCGGTCTCGGCGCCACCGATGTCGGCGACCCCGATTACGTCGGCGGCCTCGCCCACGAATTCTACCGCCGCATCCACCGCCACTACTCCGCGCCCACCGCCTGGCGCAGCGAGACGCGCGCCGCCTTCGTCCCCCGCCACCCGCTCGCCGTCTCCGACGCCAAAGGCCTCCACTGGTTCTTCGAGCCCCACGTCGCCAGCCGCGTGCTGCACGAGATGCTGGCCGAGTCGCGCGTGCCCCACCACCTCGGCGCGAAACTCGACCGCGCCCGCGGCGTGCAGCGCGCCGGCGGCCGCCTCGTCTCCCTCACGCTGCTCGACGGCCGCACCTTCCGCGGCCGCACCTTCGTCGACACCACCTACGAGGGCGACCTCATGGCCGCCGCCGGCGTCAGCTTCACCGTCGGCCGCGAGGCCAACCGCCAGTATGGCGAGACCCTCAACGGCATCCGCACGCTCCCGCCCGAGCGCTCCGCCGGCATCGATCCCTACGTGCGGCCCGGCGACCCGCGCAGCGGCCTCCTGCCGCGCGTCGCTCCGCGCGCCCCCGGCCCCGAGGGCGAGGCCCACCCCGATGTCCAGGCCTACAATTTCCGCGTCTGCCTCACCGACCGCCCCGACAACCGCGTGCCCATCGCGCGCCCCGCGAGCTACGACCCGCTCGATTACGAACTCATCCTCCGCTCGATCCAGGGCGAAAACATCCGCCCCGGTCCGCACCTGTTCACCCTCTCGCCGATGCCGAATCGGAAGACCGACACCAACAACCGGAATCTCTTCTCCACCGATTACGTCGGCCGCAGCACCCCGTGGATCGAGGCTTCCTATGCCGAGCGCGAAGCACTCTGGCGCGAGCACCGCGACTACACGCTCGGCTTCTTCTGGTTCCTCGCCCACGACCCGCGCGTGCCCGAGCCGATCCGGCGCGAGACCGCCCGCTGGGGCCTCGCGCGCGACGAGTTTGCCGCCACCGGACACTTCCCGTTCCAGCTCTACGTCCGCGAAGCCCGCCGCCTCCTCGGCGAATATGTCGTCACCGAGCACGACTGCCGCCGCAAGACCACCGTCCCCGATCCCGTCGCCCATGCCTCCTACGCGATGGATTCCCACGTCGTCACCTACTACGCCGACGCCGAGGGCCGCCTCCGTATCGAAGGCCACTTCCTCGAAAACATCCGCGCCTTCCCGATCAGCTACCGCGCCCTCCTCCCGCGCCGCACCGAGATCGCCAATCTCCTCGTCCCCGTCTGCCTCTCCGCTTCGCACGCCGCCTACGGCAGCATCCGCATGGAGCCCGTCTTCATGATGCTCGGCCAGTCCGCCGCCACCGCCGCCATGCTCGCGCTGCAGTCGCGCACGCCCCTCCACGAGCTCCCCTATGCCGACCTCCGCCGCCGTCTCGAGGCCGACGGCCAGGTCCTCGCCGCGCCCCCGCGCGCCCGCCCCGCCGCCTCCGCGCGCGGCGAAGTC
>JACCDO010719595.1_pt1 | contig 15510 bp, 7 predicted proteins | sample 7446101 | NCBI WGS metagenome assembly JACCDO01 (sample SAMN15323440, study PRJNA562643) | freshwater metagenome | isolation source: river surface water | place: USA:Blue River Watershed | collected 2017-08-16
GTCTGCATCGCGCGCTCGCATCTCTGCTTGCTGCTTGGCGTCTTGCAGCACTTGCAGCGCTTCCTGTAACTCGACGACGCGTACATCAGATACTTCTTTCGCTTCCCGCAATACATGCAGCTCTTGTGCTGCACTGTCTGCATCGCGCGCTCGCATCTCTGCTTGCTGCTTGGCGTCTTGCAGCACTTGCAGCGCTTCCTCTAACTCGACAACGCGTACATCAGATACCTGCTTAGATTCTAGAGTGTTTTTAATTTGTAATTGATACTCATTAGCTTCTAGTACTAAGCGTTTGTTTCGACGGGTTAGTTCCATGCAGTCGTTTTGTAAATCTTCGATTTCTATTGCCATTGATTGAATTTTATTTTCTGGAATCATGGAATTCATTTTCTCTTGCGAACGATTGATGACTTCATTTTGTAAGTTGCAATTTATAAGTCTTGTTTCTTCGACTTCAATTCTAGCGGTTTCTAACTCAAAAGCAGTTTTTTCGTGAAGTACTTTTAACGCATCGAGTTCTTGTTCAAGATTTTGACACTTCAGTTTGAAAGATTCAACATGTGTCCTTTGTAGATTCAAAAGGGTGTACGGATTTTCGAATGAATAATTTGATTCTTTATGTTCCGAGCATGCTTCTAAAACTTCACAAGGCATCCCAGCATTTTCAGAACAAGTCTCTCGACGATTGACTGCATTTTGGCTGTATTTATAAACGGTATCGCGTAATTCAGTAATCGTATTTTCCTGCTCGCATATAAGATTTTCAAGGTCAGTTATACGTTCTGCTGCGTAAGCATAATTATCCACAGTTGAATTACGCTTTTTTTCTTTTAACTCGTCTAACTCTCTTTTTAGCCGACGCAATTCTGTCGCTTCATCCAAGACTTCGTTCACTGTTGCATTCGTTTTAACAAGTTTAGCGCGCGAAGCGAACTGTAGCGTGCTCTTAGTTTCTTCAATATACTTGTCTGAAGGAGTAATACATGCTATAATACTCATTTTTGCGTTACCAGACAAAGAAGGTTGCAACAACCTTGTAAGCTTGCTGTCTCGAAAAGAAACATGTACACCAGGCTGGCTTAATGAATGAATAACTCGAGAAAGAGAAAGAAGGCTTTGATTTATTTTTCCGCCTTCTTTCGCCCGCTGACCAGTGGCTCCAGTATGACGCACACTTTCACTACCTGCCAGATCAACCAAGTTTAGTTGAGATATAAGAAGTGCATTATCACTCTGCTCTTCAAGTGAACATCTTTCAGCACTTTCTACAACAATTTTGAAAATAGTATGTGATCTGCTACTAGTTTCATTCATTGATGTACTTTCTACAGAGCGTTTTAGTATACCTTTTTTGATTGCAGACATAACTTCAACAAAGGATTCAACAACATGCTCCGAAGCTTCGCAAAAAATCCCACGACGAGGATCTTCGCGTATGTTTACAATTGATTCGTTATCATCTGCAAGGAGATCTCGAATATTTTCATTGTAAATTTCAACAAATGATATGCGTATAGTAAAGCTGCGATGATGGTTAATGGTAATGTGTTTGAACATTTGCTCTGTTGACAGCGCTAAAATGCCAAATTCTTTTGTGTTTCCAATCATTGTATGCGTTTTACCCGAAGATGTTTGGCCGTATGCAAAAATAGTCCCATTAATCCCATTCATGACACCCGAAACAATATCGGAAGCCAAGTGTTCGTACACATTCGTATTACTTGCCTCTTCAGGAAATACTATATCGTAATGCTGTAGTTCAACGCCTCCTCCGCAATCTTTTATCTGCATAACGCTTGTGCCCGAGGCACTAAAAACCTTGATATCTTTAGCGGTCTCTTCTCTTTTATTCAAAGGGCGAATCCTTATACCTACACTAATTACTTCGTCGCCGGAAGCTTTCATCGTTAAAAAAAGAAATTTCTAATAAACTTAACGAAGTTTTAATCAAAATATACACTTGACAAATAAAATTTGCTCGCTTAATATGTATCAGATGGACAATGTTTGTCTCTTCAAAGAGCGGATCTTTGGGAACCATGGGAACTTGTGGGTGGGGTTAAGTCGCCACAGAAAATCCATTCCAAGATAGAGCATTGGTTCAGTTTATTTCGACGTGATGATGAGTGCACTCGAGGAACTTGGTAAACAAATCGAATCTCAAGGTATTGCTGTTCGCGACCTAAAGAGTGCGAAGGCGGAAAAAGCTGCAATTGAGGCTGCCGTGGCGCAATTGCTGAAGCTGAAAATTGAATACAAGGAAAAAAATGGAGGCATTGATTTCGGGCCGGCTCCTGTCGCCAAAGTGGAAAAGAAAACTTCTTCCGCGACTATTAATGGCAGTGAAGTGCCTCCTAAAAAGGAGTCGATAAAAGAAAAGACCAAGAGTGATGCAGCACCTATATCTGTCTTACCCCTTCCTGTTCTTCCAACTGTATCTGAACCAACCATTTTTGCTAATGTTTCATCTCCTGCAGATTTGTCATCATTGGTAGTTCAATTGGTTCATTCCGCTGTCAAAGTTGAATCCTTCGATGCCAACCATGAACCTATCCTTGTCGGTGGAGGAGTGGGCTCAATATCTGGAGATGCATCCATATCAAAATACTTGGTTAGAACATCTGGAGACAAGGTTGTTGGTCTTTATGACCAATCAAATGCCTGGAACTGTTCGCAGGTAGATCAGTGGTTGCAGCTTTACGACCGTGCTGTAGGCGTTAATGGTGATCCAATATCCTTACTTCGAGTTCTCGAGTCTCATCTTGGCGATAAAACTTTTGTTGTAGGAAACGCATTAACACTAGCTGACGTTGCGATGATTCTGCTAGCGCGCAAAAAGAGAGGTGCTCTTCAGTCTCGTGTTGCTATAGATCGCTGGTTCGCTTTAGTTAATCCACAACTGCCAACAGCTTCAGCCGTCCCGAAAAAAGGTGCAAAAGTTGTAAGTGCTACCAGTAATTCTACTGTGGAAGAAGCTAGTGCTGAAAGCCAAGGCGGATGCCCGCCTCTTGAAGATGCCATCGAAGGCGCTGTATGTACTCGTTTTCCTCCAGAGCCTTCAGGCTACCTTCACATCGGTCATGCCAAGGCATGTTTGCTTAATCAGTATTATGCACAGAGATATAAAGGCAAGATGCTCGTGCGTTTTGATGATACTAATCCCAGTAAAGAGAAAGAGGAATTCGAAGAAAATATTATTAAAGACTTGGAGACATTGAGAATTTTCCCTGATGCGGTAAGTGACATTTTTTATACTTTTTTTTATATTGCTATGATGGCTATGAAGAATTAATAGAGTAGGGACATCTGATTATCAATGCAGATTTACTGAAATACGCGTAGAGATATGACGTATCCTTGAGCCGTAATCATAAATGTTGTCGAGTGTCCATTGCATAGTTGAGAATAACCCTAACCTTACTCTAATAACCATGCTTTTTATTACTTTTTAAATTACTTATTAATTTAGGTCTCACATTCGTCTGATTATTTTGATAAATGCGAAGTGTTCGCTGTACAAATGATGGCTGACGGATTGGCGTACATGGATGACACGGACCAAGAAGTTGTGAAAGAAGAGCGCATGGCGAAAATCGATTCTAAGAGACGTAATCAGTCGCCTGAAGACAACATACGCATCTTTAAAGGCTTGCTTGCAGGTGATAAAGAATGCCGCGCCTTTTGCATGCGAGCAAAAATTGACATGCAGTCTCTTAACGGGGCCATGCGCGATCCAGTGCTTTACCGCGGTAACGACACTCCCCATCACCGCACAGGCACGAAGTATAAAGCCTATCCTACTTATGATTTCGTATGCCCAATCTTAGATTCGATTGAGGGAGTTACCCATGCCTTGCGCACAACAGAGTATAACGACCGAGATGAGCAGTACAAGTGGATTCAGAAAGCTCTTAAGCTTAAGCATGTCACAAAGATTTGGACGTTTGGCAAAATGAACTTCGTACACACTGTTTTATCAAAGCGCAAATTGAATTGGTTTGTAGAGCAAAAGTTGGTAGAAGGATGGTTCGATCCTCGATTTCCAACGATTCAGGGGTGCATGCGCCGAGGTGTTGATGTCGAGGCTTTGAAGAGGTTCGTCATCTCTCAGGGCGCTAGTCGTCGCGTGATTACTATGGAATGGGACAAGTTTTGGGCCAACAACAAAGAACAGCTAGAAATCACGGCTGGTCGCTATATGGGAGTGAAATCAAAAGATGCAGTTGTCGTTACACTCACAAATGTTGCTGAGGAAATTACTGCACACACCGTTCCCCTTTTACCTCAAATTCCTGAAAAAGGAACTCGAGTTTGTCGCAGATTCAACAAAGTCTACGTTGATCAAGAAGACGCAGCTTTGTTCAGTGTTGGAGAAGAAGTTACGTTCTTGCGTTGGGGCAACATGAATATTACAGATATCGTGAAGAATTCCGATGGAACCGTTGCTTCTGTAAAAGCCACACATAATGCCGAAGCAACAAACTTTTCCAAAACAAAGAAGTACACATGGTTAGCGGCCATACCAGATGTCGTAGAGTGCACATTAGTGGAATTTGATCACCTCATTTCTAAAGCAAGACTTGAGGATGGGGACGATTTTAAAGACTTCGTCAGTCCTGTTTCACGCTTCGAATCATCTGCTCTTTGTGACCCATGCTTGCGAAATATTAATGCCGGTACAGTCATTCAACTCGAGCGCAAGGGATTCTTTCGAGTTGATTCTGCTTATGGTGGTCCTGGAGTGCCACCGATTCTTTTTGCGATTCCTGATGGAAAGCTTAAGAAGTAAGAAAAACGCTTCACTTCGCTCGTTTAGACACAATTTCTTAGTTGTTACCTAGATCGGCAGTAGAAAATTTAATTACTCCATTTACAATACTGATAGACTAAAGTAAAAAAAAATACAAATATTGCTAATTGCGTACATTCCTAAGTACATTGTTTGAGCAGCAACATTATTGCTGTTAAGTGTGTAGACTTCACAAAAGGTTTTGCTATTGTTGGTTCATGCATTTGCGAATTGCAGATGGAACAAAAAAATTGGCCGTTAGAAGCGTATTCACCATCTGCGCAACTGCGACAAAATCCATGTGAACAGTGCATGATGACAGGGTCGTGCATTACATTTTGACAAAGCGAGCACTTTAGAATCATGGCCAACGCACTAGTTGTTATGGCACATGTATCGTCCTTATACGCTTCTGCTTTTTCACTTAAAGACTTTAAGCGACTACCGATGTCTGTGCATTTATTTGATAATTCCTTGTTTGTTTTTTCCAAGATTGCACTTCTTTCTTGTAATCGCAAATAGTCGGCATGTAAACTTGAGAAAGAGGCCTCTTTTTCTTTTTCTTGTTTTTCTAAATCTTGAATCCTTGTTTGTAACATAGCGATATTTAATTCAAAACTCTTTTCAGAATTCTTTAAATTCGTTTTTAACTCAACAATTTGCGCGTCTTTACTTGCATGAAGACGATTTAGAGCAGCTTGGGCCTCTTCCAAATTATCGTCATTTGTTTTATGTAACCTTTTTTTTTTGAATGCACTACTATTTTCGATATTAGTGCTTGTATTAACTCGCTTGTTTTTAGCCTTTGTAACACTAGATACAGAAAATCTGTATTTAATACATAAATCTGATACTTGAAGTATACCGCCAACCGCAATGTTAGATATGCCACCTAGCTGTAACACGTCTCCATGTCGCAATTGAGATTTTGTTATACGCTTTCGATTTAAGAAAGTCCCATTAAGGGATTTAAGGTCTTCTATCTCCCATAAACCTGATTCAGATAAATATGTCAAGCGAGCATGATTTCTAGAAATAATCTCTTTCCCGTCATTACGCGCATTTATTATTATGTCGGTTGGAAAAGCTGGGGATCCTCGACCAATGATAAGACTCTTTGGCGTTGCATCCTCCATGTATTTGGTCAATTCGATTTCGTCAGGAGCTATTCCATCGATATCTGACAGATTTGTTTCAAATAAATACAGAGAACACATCGAAATTAGAATTTCGTTAAGCTGCAAATACAGAGTTTACAGAGATTACAAGAGAGTGTAATATATAGCCTTTCTGAACGAGGATTCAATCGTAAAAGTTTTGGCTGTCCAATTTCCATTGATTTGAAAGAGTCTTAAGAAGAGAAAGATAGAATACATTCGAAAATAGTTTTGCTAAAACTAAAGCTTTGAGCTTTCTGCGCTTAAAAATATCCATTTGTTTTAGAAAATATATATTGAATAGGGTTTTCTTTCTTAGTAAAGATTCACGCTTAGAGCCTTGAGCAAACTTTTGACATCTGGTGTGACAGTTTTTAGCTACCTAATAATTTATAGCAGGATGTCCCCAAAATTGACAATGTATTTTGTATTTGCCGCCTTTTTGGCGGTTTGGTTGTGGACAATGTGGTCGGTATTCAATGATGATGTGTCGAAGCCGGAGATTGCTCAAATTGAGAAGTATAATATTCAAGAAACTAATCTTATCACGCAAGATCTTAGTCTTGCTTCTGTTGAGCCAAGTTTTAAACGAAAAGAAGTTCGTGCATCGGAGCGTATTCAGTTCACGGAGCATCCTCATTTACCCCCAAAGCAAACGCAAGATGAAGGGCTATTGGACCCTCCGCCATTAGAAGAAATACGAGCTAATATGACATACTATTTGCATACATTACATTCACGACTTGGAGCCCTTGCTGGACCAAATGTCGATGCCGCAGAGGTGTGGGATGCCTATCTTGATACAACAAAAGAATTACTCATGAAATGGGACACTCAAAACAAGAACAGATTTCCAAAACCACGTGACGATAAAAGTATTTTTGTATCTTTAGGCACTTATCGGGATCCTTATTGCCCAATGACGCTTAAGTCACTTTATTCCGAAGCGGAGCATCCAGAGAGATTATTTGTGGGGTTACTTCAACAAAATTGCTTTGAAAAAGAATGCTATTCTGGCGTTCTCGAAGGGGGTAAGGTCATTACAGCAGGTACTGACGACGATTGTTATGAATTGTTCTGTGCTTCGCAAGAGGGAAAGAGAAGTGGCGCTTGCAATACAGGTCAAGTGCGGCTTTTTAACGTAAACGAGTCGGAATCGCTTGGACCTTATATGGCCCGCTACTTGGGGGCGAAGTTTTATAGAGGCGAAAATTATTATCTGCAAATAGATTCACATAGCGAGTTTGTTAGAAACTGGGATAGTAAACTAATTCATATGATGGAGACAGCTGAAGCTAAGAAGCCTGTGATATCTACGTATCCACCAGATTCAGGAATGAATTGGAAAGATACCATTGGTTTCCGAATGTGCGATAGTGAATTTGCCAAGTCTCAAATTGAATGGCAAATTATTAGACTCGGTTCTTCAATGGCATTCGATTCAGCAATTCAGCAAACGCCTCGATATGCGCCTTTTGTTGCAGCCGGATTTTTCTTTTCGTGGGGAGGCTTCTTGCACGAAGTGCCTTTTGATCCTCTGCTGCCTTGGATCTTCATGGGCGAAGAAATTAGTATGTCCGCGCGTCTTTGGACGTCTGGATATGATATTTTTAGCCCTACAATAAATGTTTTGAACCATTACTACGTGAGACGGCATTATCCTAAATTTTGGGAGAGTGTGAACCGTTTTTTCAAGAGAGGTATCCACAATAATCTAGTGGAAATCGTTCTTAAACGAGTCAAAACTATGCTTGAATATCCAGAATCTTCGCCTGAATTGGTGAATCCTAATAGCGTTCTTTATCGGCTTGAAGATTGGAGCATGGGTACCAAACGATCATTTCGGCAGTACATGGAAATGGTTGGAATCAATGTCTTCAGCAAGGTCGTAACTCGAAATATGTGGTGCCATCAGGGGGAATGGCCTCCACAGGCCGCTCAATTTAAAGTCTCGAAAGCGAAATAAATGTAAATATTTTAACAATAGAAATATATTCTTTAGCTCAAGGTACATTCTTGTTTGTTTTCTTTTCTCGGTTTAGAACTTTCATCAGCATCACTGTCTGCCGAAGATTGTATCTTCGAGCCCGTAATACGGCGAATGATTTTTGTACCATTTCTGCCCACTTCTTGCAATCTTTCGTTTATACCGCGACCAAAACTCTTTGTATTTAATGAAAAATCGGCCGTCCTATCCTTGCTAAATGCGTTTGCCTCTGGGAAAAGATCAGAAACGGTTTTTTCCCTAGTGTCACGCCTAGCATAAAAGAGCAGATACGCTGTTGCCGCTGAAATCTCATTATTGTCCTGAATCGAAGTAACTTGGCCATCATTGAAAAGCCACCATCGATCAGAAAATGACCCGGTTTGGCTATCATGCGTTCCAGAGCTTTCTGATTCAGTGGCAACAGAAGAATCCGGTGAAATTTCAGAAACTTTAACGCGCGGTTTACGGCTTTCGCGAATAGTAGTAACATAATGACCCCCACTTAGAGCGCCGATGTGATGAACTACTGCATACAGATCGTACACGCTGCAGTCGCTCTCTTGCGTTAATGGTAAACCTGGTATAGTGCCGCTATTTTCTCCTTGACCAATGGCGGCATCTACCGCAGAATCCATTTGCGCTTGAAATGCACTTTTGTTGATTTGCTCTACTAGTTTTTCGTCTTTATGTTTACGCGATTCTGCAATAAAACGCATGAGATCGAGTCCGTCATGAGGGAAGTCAATGTGATTATTAAGCTTTCTGCGACTAGTTTGGTCGAATTGGAAGCGCTTTAACTGCACTACGAGGACGGGAGGAAGACGCCAAAGTTTAAAATTCCTTTTCATAGACGTGTCGCTTTTGCATTTTGCACATAGGAAGCCCTCTAATCTCTCATCTTCGGTGAATTTTTCAAAGCACCGGGAAAGAGGAATGCGGCTTTCATAGGATGTCTTGCCTGTCCCTGCGCTGGGATGCGCATGAACCTTCATTATGGCTCCCGTGTTAATCATTTCTTCGAAAACAATCATGTGCCAATCTATTGCAATAGTTTCTCCGTCGGCAAGTTGGATCAATTCATCGTTTTGCGGGATCAAGCAGCCACGGCATCTGGCTAACCATGGGCATCTTGAACATGTACACGAAGTCTGATTACCACCGGTCACATATCTCAAAACGAAGCCCATTGGAGGTATAGCACCACCTACTGCCTCTTCGTCCGTTATAGGCCTAACAGATCCTTTTGTAAATCCCGCAGACGTGTGCAATTGCAGAAAATGCGATTCAACTTGACCAAGCAACAGACTTTGCAAAGTTTCCACTTTACCGAGTAGGTAAGGCTCGACTCGTTTGCTGATAATGGAGTATAAAGCTGCGCCTGATATTTCAGTAGGAAACACGTCCATTATGGGCAGACCAAAGACACATATCTGAAAGTTTTCCATACCACCACTATCAATTAAACGGATTTTCCGTTGCACGAATGCGATGCGAGCTTTGGCAGAAGCTGATACTTCTTCGAGAGACTTCACAACTAAATTTTCTGTCTTTTGCTTGAATATGTTCTCTGGATCAGATATTATCAGCGAAGCATTAGGATGTACATCCTCATTTGTGTTACACGCAGCACTTTCATTTTGCGGGCGAGGTCGCTCATCATTTAATATTTCAAACAAAAAGATGTTGTCCGAATCGCTTATGGTGTTAAGTTCATGCGTAAGCGGATATAAGCATTTCACTCTAGAAGAGACTACTTCTGCTGCCACAAATTGCGAACATTTACCAACGTTAAGTGAAGGCTTGAAATCAGGAGCGAGTAGCGCATTCACAACATCTTGAAGATTGCCGGTGCGCAGCACTCCGACCCGACATTGAATGCCATAGGATATTTCTCGCAGAAAAACGTGCACAGTTATACCACGATAAATATCTTCAGGAATTGCTACACTTAAAAGCGTATATGGTTCATATCTAGCAGAGGTGTGACCGCAATCACATGCCGTTGAGCTTTTAAATTGTCCAGAAAAGAGGGACGTAATAACCGATAGGTCTCGCTTTTGATGATTGCCCCACCAAATATCTGCAAGCTCTGATTCAGGTCGACCATCGCTATCAGGCATTTCCATATACGGCTTATCCTCTACTAAATTTAGGTCTTCGGACAACCCTACCAACAAAAAGTCCAACAACTCTTGAGCGTCTTGTTGCTGATGACCAGCGAATTGAGCATTAAGGGATCCCACTTCACCACAGAACACTCGAGGTGTAATGCTACGTTGAGTTGTTGACCAAACTTCATTAGCAAGCCGGCCAAACTGATATGCGAGTCGCCCTCCATATCCGTGCTTATTAGATACGTTTATGTGCCGCATGTGTGTTTGAGCAAGAAAGAAATCCATCAAATGAGAGGTATGCAACAGCGCTTGTACTGAAGCATTAAGATAACAAGTGTTGCCTAAATTATCTAAACCAACTCTACCTGAATTAATTTTCATGTTGTTCTTGCCGCTGACGGAAGCTATGCTATCGTCAGACTCCCCCGCATCCGCCTCCTCTAGCAAGCTTGAATGGAGCTGCGATCTGGGCCATGTGCCATTATTCAAAGATATTTCCATAAGTATGAGCTGTCCATCTTGAAGCGCAGCTGCCTCCAGCGTAATTTCGGGAGACAGAATATATTGATCTCGCCAAAGCTCCTGCGCGTAGTTCCAAAGTCTCACTTTTTGCACGTCTACAAATTTAACTTCTCCTAGCTCTTGTGCTACCTCGGCAATTGTCGCACTTTTACTGAATAAATACTCTTTCTCGTCTAGTCGCTTTTTGCCGGCGCTATCACAAGTGCAAACTCTTAAATAGAGCGGGAAGAGCTCGAGTTCTGATCCGTTCGCCGTCGCCACAACTTTCCTCATTATTTTAGGCCCACCACCGTACCAGTAGTGTACGGCTGCATAAACCGTGGGAGGGATTACTTCTAACTGCTGCCCCGTCATGTAACCTGGTATAAGTTGTTTTGCTCCTGTTTTTTTCAAAATAACCCAGTTATCAATTGCACCTGGGTCGGCAGAAGGGGTTTCCGCGCTCTGAATATGCGTCGAAGTCTGTCGCATTTTACCGACAAAGTATCTCCAAGAATCCCACCAAACCTTGCTAATAATGCACCACTCTGTATGAATAGGACCAAAAGGATTTACGCTTGTCTGAGGGGCAACCGCTTGCCTTCTCAGCATAATTTCCATCACATATTCTTTCTCCAAATGTGGAGATGGTGGGCGAATGCCGAATAGGCAACACGCGGTCAGAGAAAGCTCGCGCACTCCAGGCAGATTGCTATGATGCGTCATGATTAAGTCTACGTAATGTCTGACCATTAGCGATGGGTTCTCTTTATCTGTGCGCGCCATGTGCTCGATAGATGTTAACGCATCTCGCACCGCATGCGACAAATAGGTATTGATTTCCAAGTCCTCCAGACTTAAATCTGGAAACAAATCTTCTTTGTCAGCATGAGAGTCCTCTGTCTCGGTTTTCATGCGCACTTGTCCCGGGCTTGAAAAGTTAGCACTAAACTTCGCTTTCGGAGTTAGAAGACCGTCATGTTGCTGGGCAAGCAATAGGACCATCGTTCGCATCTGACGCAGAAAATCGTCTACTTCATAATTTTCCAACTCTTGGCTAGAACATTGTTTGTCACACACTTGTTTTTGTTGCAGTTTTAACTTGTGGGTCAAGTAAAATGTCTTGGATAACGCAAGAGCACGATTTTCTAGACTACCTGTCCCATACACCAAGCAGAAATCTGCGAAATCAGCGAACCGCCAAACAACTTTGAAACCTCTAGTTTTCGCCCTAAACAATGCTGCTGCCAAAGGTGGCGACAAATAGCTATTACACCATAACATCCATCGCGATAAACTGAGCTCTGCTTTTTGCGCACCACAATTTGAGTAAAACAATTGCCTAAGTGCGTCGCAACTCTTCTTGGAAATGTTATAGCGACTCATCACTTCCTCCGGTTCATTTGTGCTGCTGTACTTTTTCTCTAATTGCAGCATGTGAGCAGCTGGCGCCTCAAAAAGTGACAATAGAACATTGCTAATCCAGCTACTCAGAAGCGTAAGATTGCCAGTATATCGTTCGAACTGACTGAAGTTTATTTTGTTGTTTTTTGTCTTGAAGACTGTCTCATCTTCTAAAATATTACTGCTACCTTGCCCTTCAGTGGTTGCACTAGTACTACTGTTTCCACTCAGCCCACAGAATATTTCGTCCAAGACGAATCGTGTCTCCTCTGAATCCACAATTGATGTATTCCCGTTAAGAACGTTGCGACGCACACCATATACTGCTTTCAAAACGCCTTCTACAGATGCCCGCTCAAGTACGCCTATTGATTTAATATCGTAAACTCGAAAGAGAAAGTTAAAAAGTCTCACCCTATTTCCATCAAGAAATTCCTTAGTAATTTTTATGAATATATCTGCGTCTATTTTGTCGTTGATACTAGGAGTATACGCAATAAAAATGCATTCACATATAACGCTAGGCTATATCCGTTGATAGCGATTTTACATAGATTCAAAGAAGAAAAGTTAAGTTAAATACTGCGTCATGAAGAACTATTCGTGTGCTCGTATTGCATCGCAAAATGTGTACATAAAAATACAAAATGAACACCGTTATACATACCATACGGTCGTAACGACTTGTTAAGAGCCGATTAAAAGTTGGGTAATCTAAAGTTTGGATATTTCTAAAGAGTAACTTTCTGAGCATGCCCAAGCCATCGTCCGGCAAGCCTTCCTTTTGTAATATCTGCAAAGGGGAGAAATTGCTCAGATCCGTGCTCATGAGATTAAATAAAGGGGCACTGAAGCCCCGGATTCGTTATATATAAGACTGTTAATGAGTTGGAAAACTCAGAGATGAGCTTGTTTGTGAATTTTCGCGAGTCACAGTGATGGTTTTCTGACGCTGAGCATTTGTGATCAAGATTATTCATAAGGGTTATAAATGAGTGAATCTATACTCCAAGAAGATTTAATTCTTAATGAAATCAGAAGCAATCCTATGATAAGTGTCTTAAAGTCACCTAATGAGCTTCTTTCATTCTATGAGAACTCTGACATGCCCGGCTTTGTGCCAGGTGTACATTACTTAGCTGGAAAGTTTTTAATGCGACAGGTACGAGGCGATGGTAATTGTTTTTATCGAGCACTGTTATATTCTTATTTGGAGCTTCTTCTAGTAGGTTTAGAAAACGATGTATCCGAATTCGCAATTCAAGAACTTACAAGAATGAGGAGTTTTATAAATAAATCTAAAGACGATCTCCTTGCATTGGGATATTCTGAATTTGCTATTGAATCTTTTTATGACATGTTTGTGGAACTCTTAGAAGGTTTACCGAAAATGAACCGAGACACATTGTTAAGCATGTTTCAGGAAGACGGCAGTGGAGATTACTACACTTGGTACATGCGTGTATTATGCTCTTGTAGCTTGCGTAAAAATAGCGAACGCTTCTTTCCTTTTATAGACGATGGTCAATCTGTAGATATGAAAGCATATTGTGAACGTGAAGTTGAGCCCATGGGAAAAGAAGTGGAACAAGTGCAAATTATTGCGTTGGCGGAGTACATGGGGTTAAACATTCATATACACTACTTGGATGGAAGATTATTTGATTCCTCTGTAGGTTTGCCGGTAATAAAACTTCCTGAGCTTGGTTTAAGCAGTGAAGTACTGACGATAACAACGAATTTATTGTATCGTCCTGGTCATTATGACATCTTGTATGTCCAATAGTCGCAAAATGCGACGTTTTGTGTGTTGAATTGTACTTCTAAAAGTGTATTGATTGTAAGAATTTAATAATATTACAATTTGGACGTCAAAGATGGAAAGCATTTTGCAGGGAAAATTGCGTTTAGCTCTGCTTCAGAAAATGAGCATTCGAGAACTTCCCACTCATCGTCTCCCCAAGTTATGCCTGATAAGTGTTTATGGGATGTTATGCTAGGTCCCCATAACGATGGTGGAGTCTCTTTCCACTCAAGCGCTAGTGTGTCTCTTGATGAAAATAACTCGCGTCCTTCGCGCCAAGGATGCGTGCTCCTTATAATCTTCCAATTCGGTTTTAAAACACCACTTTTGACCACATTTTCTGAGTAGATATGCCCATACGAGCCTTCTAACTCAAGAAAATCCATAGCAGCTGCGCGATCGCCAATTGCTAATGCATAATCGACAAACGCCGGACCCGCTGGACCCGGCGCACCAACAAGGATTGGCTGCGGCTGAGGTCGATCAACGCAAAGCGTAAAGTGATTACCCACAACAACCAGTACCGCGTCACGTTTCGTAGTAGTACCCATTTTAGCTGCAAGTATCGGGCATCCCGCTTTACGTCGCATCGCTAAATACTTTTCGCCCCCGCTGTCTGTCGGACGTCGGCTCCAGCGCTCAAAATAAACTGGCACACCATTTTGATCACGGGCGAAAGAAAATTCTTTAAAAGAGCTAGGAAAAGCGTCGCTTCCATTTTTTTTTCGTTGAACAGATATATCAGTAGTAACCCACCATCGATTTGGTCTATTACGCGGAAAAGATGGATGATAATTCCAATCTATAATGTGATGACGAACAAAGCTAGTGGGGGCATTTCCTTTGTCGTAAACTGGCAACGAGTATCCAGCAAAGCAATGTTGCCTAGCTAACAATCTTAATTCGTGATTTGAGCAATGTGATAAAGCGCCGCGTCTTTGAAAAAGTGATGTTGGACGATGCACAGGAATTCTCATATCAATAAAGATACTTGGAGTCTGTAGATTAAACGCTTCAGTATCATAGCTGCTAGATTCATTCCACCCACCAGCAAATATGGGTCTACTCCAAGCACCAACAATTTCAAAACTTCTTCTATTTTCTTCTAACCATATTGCAAACTGTTTCCATGTCTTCCTATGTGCTAATAAGTAATGTGGAAGCTCAGATTCTTCAAAGTCAACACCAACGGTTGTTCTCTTTGCAAGTTCGCCTCCTCCGGTCAGTATACTGCCCTGAACATCGCTCCACGCTAAAAGGGTCTCATCGTTCTGAGTGTTTCCAAAAGGTTGAGAAATCTTTTCGGTCATAGTCAATAATATACGGAAGATTCTCTGAATAAATAATTGAATGTAAAAAAATTAAAATGAGCTAAATTGATTGAGTACCAAAATTTTAGTTATCGCTAAATCTTTGGGCTGTTTACTCCAGGAAGCTTGAGAAACGAGAACCGTGACCTTTTGCGTGCGCCCTCTAAATATACGCAAAATAGAGAAGAAGAAAAGCGTTATTTTCTCGTCAAGGTCTTTACGAGAGACTTGCAACAGAAGCTGGCACAGATACGTAATTGCTTTTGTTTTGATTCATCTATTGATTATCAATACTTTCACAGAATATCTAAGAAACTTCATTTCTTCTCGTTGGTGAAAAGTATTTTTCAGAATAAATGGGTGTCCACTTTTTTCTTCTCATTTCGCGTCAAGGTAAGACTCGTCTGACGAAATGGTTTACTCAGTTTTCTTCAAAAGAAAAAA
>JACCDO012073780.1_pt1 | contig 15510 bp, 13 predicted proteins | sample 7446101 | NCBI WGS metagenome assembly JACCDO01 (sample SAMN15323440, study PRJNA562643) | freshwater metagenome | isolation source: river surface water | place: USA:Blue River Watershed | collected 2017-08-16
ATAAACAATGATTGGCTGGTCCATCAATTCCACCGGGATGGACAAATGGACAATGCGCAAAATCCGCTCGGACAGGTAGTATGAAAACACCAAACCCAGCACCAATACCGCTGCCACACCCCAAACCGGCCAGCGCAGCAAGGCACCCACCAAGGCCACCAAAATAAACGGCAACCACAAATCCCAGCGCACCAACCAATGGTTGCGGGTCAACAAAATGGAGTTGTTGTCCATCGTGTTGGCCTTGGTGAACATGGGGCTGGCCAAGCGCTCCGGAATGGACAACTCCGAGCCACAGTTCTGACAAAACAAATTGTCAGATGGGTTGATCAACCGACATTGACCGCAAATCATGGGTGCGCATCCTTGGCCCGCTCAGCGCGTTCGGGCTTGGCTTTGGCGCTGGCACCGGCGCTGGCGCTGGCCTTCAAGCTGCTGTAGGACATGAGGTTATAGACCGCCATACCGGCCAACACCGCTGTCAACACCAGCACCACCACAATGGCCCCAACCATCAAACCATTGACCCAGGCAGGCTTGGGGCTTGAGCTGGACACACGCTCGACCTTTTCCAGCGGTTCGGTCACCACCATCTGGGTGGACACGGCTTGCGCGGCTGGGGCGGACGGCGCGGCTTGCACCGATGCCAAAGCGGCCACGGGTGGCACGGCATGGCCAGGCTCGACACCCAAGCGCGACTGCAATTGAGAAACCGCTTGCTCAATGGCCATCAAGCGGCCTGCGGATTGGGCCCCGGCCAGCGCAAACGCACGCAACTCTTGTTGCAATTGCCCCAGGGCTTGCATTTGTTCGTTTTGGTAGACGACCAGGTTGGATTCAACTTGTGGGATTTTTTGCGCCTCTTCTTGCCGCGCCCGCTCGTTGTCGGCTTGCCATTGTTGGACCTGCTCCCGCAAGGCCTGCACCTGTTCGTTGGCGGCCAAACCTTGGATGTGGCCCATCAGGTCTTGCAACTGACGGCCTTGCACCTCCAACACATCTTGCACATCGTGCCAAGCGCGCATGGGCTCCAACTGGTCGCTGCGGTCGGTGGCAACGGCCACTTGCTGCGACCACACTTCCATGCGCTCGCGCAGCTCTTTCATCATGTCTTGCCATTGGGCGGCCAGCTCGGGCGGCAAGTTGGCAGGGGCCACCGCTGCCGCTGCCGCTGGTGCAGGCGCTGGTGCTGGCGGCTCAAATTCAGGGGCAATCATGTGGGCCTTGACGGGTGCAGAGATGCCAACGGCATCGATTTGCGCCTTCAAGTCATCCATCAACTGGACCGCTGCCTCGCTCACGGCCTTGTCTGCGGCTTGCGCCTGGGGGGCAGGCTCGGCCGAGGCCTGTGGCGCAACGGCCAGCTCGACTTCTGCTTGATCGGGCTCCGTTTGCCCAGGGATGGTGGCCTTTTGGTGCTTCACATAGGCCAACAGGTCGATGCCCTCTTCTTTGGCAGGCGCGTCATCTTCTGGCGCATCGTCAAGCGCCTTGGCGATGGGTTTTTTGTTCTTGCCGGGGACCGTGGTCCCACATTTGCCGCAAAAATTTGCGGTCACCGGCAAGGGGTTGTGGCATTGCAGACAGTTCATCACCGTTTCCCTGTGCTCATTGGACTTCATACAAAAGGCAGGGCACATACCGCTTGTCGTGCCGATCTTCCTGACAATTTTTCAACACCACCGCACGCGCGTGGCGCATGCTCTTGTTGGAGACATAGTCGGCGCAGTTGGCCACTTTGCCATCAAAGGCAAATGCAAAAGCCTTGTATTCGCCCTCGGCCACCTCGCGCTTTTGCAATTGCTGGAACAAGCGCTTGCAACTGCCAAACAGCGGGGGTTTATAAACTTGGCCTGCGTCATCGTCCTGGGCCTTGTCGGTGGCCGCTTCCGCCACGGCCTGCGCGGGGCTGGGTTTGTCACCCGAGGCAGCGTCAGCTCTGGCCGCAGTCCCGTGTGCATCTTTGTGTGTGTCTTGGTCGGCCTGTGCATGGCTTGTATCGCTGCCCGCATCGGTGTGGCCGCTGCGCTCAGATTTGTGGGCCTCGTCCGCGGCCTCTTCAGCGGCTTTCGCTGCGGCCACAGCTTGCTCGGCCTGGCGCATCAAGCTGCGTGAATAAAAAAACAATGGCACGACCAACGCGGCCGACAAGGCCGAGATGAGCAGCAATTTGAGTAAGGAGCGATCCATTGTTTTTCCGTGGCATTGAAATGGCCACCCCATTTCGCTGGTGGCACAACAGTATCGGCTTGAGCCAGAAAATATGAAACAAAACCCCCATGAATGTCAAAAGAAGAGCACTTTAAATTTAATTTTTTACAAATTAAACGGTCAAAAAGAACCCTTTTCAACGCATGCCGAGCCAGCCGGCATGGGTCCACACAGGCGGCGAACTTGTTTGTTAGCATGCCCCTTCCACCTTGCGAGCCCCTATGCCAATGAACCATTTTTTCCACCGCCGGTTTGCCCTGCTCAGCGTCGCTTTGGGCTGCCTGGCCTTGAGCTGGGCTGCGCCCGCCCAGGCGCAAGACCTGGCCACTTTTCAAGCCTTGCTGTCCGGCCCGCAGCGCAGCCCTGCCAATGTGGTGCGCGACCCGCATCGACACCCGGCTGAAACGCTGGCGTTTTTTGGCATCCAAGCGCACCACACCGTGGTCGAAATTTTGCCGGGCAGTGGCGGTTATTACCTGGAGATATTGGCCCCTTGGTTGCGCGAAAAAGGGCGCTACATCGCTGCCAACCGCGATCAGTCTTTGCCGCAATACATCCCAGACCACCAAAAATTATTGGAGCGCCTCAAGGCCGAACCCCAACTCTATGACCGGGTGCAGGTGACGGCATTTCGGGCTGACAACCACCCGATTGCGCCTGCGGGCAGCGCCGATGTGGTCATCAGCTTTCGCAACCTGCACAACTGGATGGAGCGCGAAGAAGTGGTGGAATCCTTGCGCGCATTTCACAAGGCCCTCAAGCCCGGCGGCGTGCTGGGCATCGTGGACCACCGGGGGCGCACCGACCGCAGCCAGGCGCAGCAAATGGCCTCGGGCTATGTGCGAGAAGATGTCGCGATTGCCTTGATCGAGGCCAATGGGTTTCATCTCACTGGCCGATCCGAGGTCAATGCCAACCCCAAAGACACCAAAGACCACCCCGAGGGGGTTTGGTCTTTGCCGCCCACCTACCGCATGAAGGATGTGGACCGGGCCAAGTTCCAAGCCATCGGCGAGAGCGACCGCTTCACCCTGCGATTTGTCAAGCGCTGACGGCCTCAAACGGCATGGTGCTTGGCCAAGTGCTGGTGCCAGCTTTGCCAGTCGCGCCCGGCGTGGATGTGGCCACAGTTGGGGCAATGGCGATCGGCCTCTGGGGTGTCGTAAAACGAGGCAAAGGCCTTGGGCAAGTCTTCCACAATGCTTTGCAATTGGATTTCGCGCCGCGCCACCATGCCGCCGCACTGCGCGCAGTACCACTCAAAAGCATCCACCACGCCCACAGGCCGGGACCGTTCGATCACGGTGCACAAACTGCCGGGCTCAGGCCGCTGGGGAGAGTGGCGCACATGGGCTGGCAACAAAAACACATCGCCCTCGCGCAGTTGGATGCGCTCAAACTTTCCCCTGTCGGCAATCAGCACCGAAGCTTGGCCCTTGAACTGGTGGAAATACTCTTCAAAAGGGTCGTCGTGGAAATCGGTGCGTTGGTTGGGGCCGCCCACCACGGTGCAAATCAGGTCTGAGTTTTTCCAAATTTGCTGGTTACCGACCGGCGGCTTGAGCTCTTCCGAGTGCGCTTGCACCCACTGGGAAAAGTTCAAGGGTGCGCTGTAATGGGTGGCGCTCAAACGCGGGCTGTCGTTCATGGCGCGGCCTGTCAACGTTGCAAACCACTTTGGGCAAACGCGCTCACCACCTGGGCGCGTTCGGTATCGGTCAGTTGCAGCAAGGGACGGCGAACCTGCCCCCCATGTTGACCCAATTGCTCTTGCCAACATTTGGCATGGGCCTGGGGCTTGCCCTTGGGTTTGCTCGCCTTGAAGGCTTGGCGCACCGGCTCCAGGCTGTCGCGCACTTTGCGGGCCGCCGCATGGTCACCGGCAAAGGCCAAGCGGGTGTATTCGTTCATGCGCTGGTCTTTTTTGGTTTGCAACAAAAAAGGCGGGGTCGAGCACAAATAAAGCTTCCAGTTCAGCTCGATGATGTTGTCCAACCACTCCTCCTCCGAGGGGTTGCTGACATGGATTTTGTGACCCGCCAATTCGGTCAGGCGGATGTAGTGGGCCCGCTCGCTGCTGTATTTGATGGCCACCACATTGGGCAAATCGGCGATGCGGTTGCACAACTCCGGTGACATGGTGTAGCCACAGTCGGGGTGGTTCCACATGGCCATGCCCAGTTGGACCTGCTCGGACAAATAGCGGTAGTACTCGTAAATGGTGTCATCGGTGTCCGCGCCAAAGTGCAGCACCGGGCTGTGCACGATGATGTAGTCGGCCCCGATGTCTTGCGAGTGCTGGGCCAACTCCAACACGGTGTCGAGTTGGGTGTCTGAGCAAGAGGTGATGATGCCGCAGTGCCCCACGCCGCCCCGGTTGCCTGCCAAGCGGGCTTCGTCCACGGCGATTTCCATGAGTTTTTTGCGGTCGGCCAGCGACATGGAAAAAAATTCGGCTTGCTTGCCCGCGATGAACAAACCACCGAGTTGCAGGTCGCGGATCCAGTGGCGCAAGTTGTCGCGATAAGCCGCCTCGTCCAATCGACCTTGGTCGTCAAACGGCGTGAGGTTGGCGGCCCACACACCCACCAGGTGCTCGCGGGCGTACTCTTTGGCTTCTGATTTTTTGTAATTCAAGGTTTGTCTCCATTGGATGCCGTTTGCAGGGCCTGCCACAGTTGTTCGGCTCGCAAAGGCAATTGCAAATCCACCTCGCCCAAGGGCGACAAAGCATCTCGGGCAGCGCCCATGATAGCGGCAGGCACACCAATGCAACCCGCCTCGCCCACGCCCTTGGCACCCAAGGGATTCAAGGGGCTGGGGGTGTGCATGGCATGCAGTTCTATCGGGGGCATGTCGTCGGCCCGGGGGACGGCGTAGTCCATCAAGGAACCCGTCAAAAGTTGACCCTCGCTGTCATACACCAGTTGCTCCATCAAGGCCTGGCCGATGCCCTGGGCCGCACCACCGATGAGTTGACCTTGCACCAGGTCGGGCTGCAAAGCCACACCGGCATCGTCCACCCACAGCAGGCGTTCGATGCGCGGCTGACCGGTTGCCACATCGATCGACATGCGCACCATGACACAACCACTGGCCCAGGCCTCTTGCGAATCAAAGCGGGCCTGGGCCGTGAGCGGCAAAGCCAGGCCTTGGGCGCGCTGGGCCAGCACATCGCGGCAAGCCAGGAGCACGGCACTGCCACCGATCGCGCTGCTGCGGCTGGCCAAAGCCCCGATACCGGGGGGGCACAGATCGGTGTCGCCCATCAGCACCTGCACTCGCGCCAATGGCACCTTCAATTGGGTGGCGGCCAATTGGCCAAAGGTCAGGGCATGGCCTTGGCCCTGGTCTGGGCTGCCGCTGGCCACCGTGACATCGCCATTGGCATGCCAGGTCACGCGGGCGCTCTCCCACCCTTGGCCGCAGGGCTCCACATACATGGCCACGCCCAGGCCCACCCACTCGCCTTTGGCGCGGCGCTCGCTTTGCCAAGCACGCTCTTGGGAATAGCCAAAGCGCTCGCAAGCCATGTCCAGCAATTGGGGAAAGTCCCCCGAATCCAAGGTCTCACCGGTGGGTGTCGCATGCGGCATGGCTTGGGCGGGCACCAAGTTGATGCGGCGCAATTGCACCGGATCCATGCCCAAGCGGCGTGCGGCCCTGTCGATCAAGGACTCCATCAGCAAGGCGGCCTCGGGCCGACCCGCCCCACGGTAGATGCCCACCGGGGCGGTGTGGGCGCGGCGCGCTTGGCTCTCGATGTGTCCGTTGGGCACGCGGTAAGGCCCCGGCAAAATGCGCGCGGCATTGCGCATGGGCACCAAGGCAGAAAACGGCAACCAGGCACCCAAGGCATATTGCAATTGCGCCTGCAAAGACACCAATTGCCCATTCGCATCGACCGACAACTGGGCATGCAATTGCGCGCCCCGGCCATGTTGCCCCGACAAAAATTCCTCCGAGCGGCTGGCTTTCCACTGCACGGTGGTGGCCAGGCGGTGTGCGGCCAAGGCCACCAAAATGTCTTCTGGGGTGATGGACGCCTTGGCCCCAAAAGCACCGCCCACATCGGGCGATACCACCTGCACCTGGGCCAGCGCCAAGCCCAGTGCACGGGCCAAATCAGATTGGGCGCGCGATGGGGTTTGGCTGCCCAAGCACACTTGCAAACGCTGCGCCGAAGCTTGCCACTGGGCCACACAAGCGCGCGGCTCCATGGCCATGGCCAGCACACGTGGCACCTTCAAATCCACGCTGACCTGTGTGGCCCCTTTGACAGACGCATCGCCAAAGCGGTGCTCAAAGCGGGCCACCACGGGGGAATCGGGGTCGGCATCGCCCCAGGCTTTGAGGGGCTGCAAAGACACCATCACCAAGTCGGCCGCCGCTTGGGCGGTGTGGGCATCGTGGGCCAACACCATGGCCAGCGCTTGGCCTACGTGTTCGACTTGGGTGTCGGCCAGCAAAGGCATGGGCACATCCAGCAACAATGGCCACAAAGGGTTCACACCGGGTGTGGGCACGTTTTGCACATCGCGGGCTTGCCACACGGCCACCACACCGGGCAAGGCCAGGGCTTGCGAAGCGTCCATGTCCAACACCTTTGCATGTGCATGGTCGCTGCGCACAAAAGCCGCGTGCAAGGCACCCGGCAGGGCTGTATCTTGGACGTAAAAGCCCAGCCCGCGAATCAAACGCTCATCGTTTGGCATGGTGTTTGGCGCGTTCACACCGCTCATTTTGGCGCAGCTTGAAACTTTCGCGGTCCGGCGCGGGACTCAGCCCAAAGCGTTTTGAATGGACCGCGTGGCCATGTCTTCGAGCCAGGCCAAATCCACATCGGTATGCGATTCGCACAGGAACCAGGGTTCGCGGGAGTCGGGTTCGAGCATCACCCCATGGGCGATCATTTGCCAGGCGAATCGGCGGTACAAGTCGCTATTGGTCTTGCGCCAATCGCGGTAGGTTTGCGGCACGTCGGGGGTGAAATGGATGCCCAGCATGGCGGGTGGCCCGGCAAAGGCATGGGGCACACCGGCTTGGGTGAACACGCGGCCCAACAACGCTTTGATTTGCAGTCCCACCCGGTCAATGGTTTGCAGTGCATCGGTGTGGGTCAAAATGTCCAAGGTGGCATGGGCTGCGCGCAGTGCCACCATATTGGCCGTGTAGGTGCCACCGTGCACCACACCGCCAGGGTGCGAGCCCACCACATCCATCACATCGGCGCGACCGCCAAAAGCGGCCACCGGGTAGCCATTGCCCATGGCTTTGGCAAAGGTGGTCAGGTCGGCATGGATGCCATACAAAGCCTGTGCGCCGCCCGCAGCGACGCGAAAACCGGTTTTCACTTCATCCAAGATCAGCAATGCCCCGTGTTGGTGGCACAGGTCGCGCAGGCGTTGCAACCAAGCCGGTGTGGCTGAAATGCTGCCCGCATTGCCAATGATGGGCTCCAAAATGACGCAGGCGAGTTCTTCGCCACGTTGAACAAACAACTGCTCCAGAGCTGCGGCATCATTGAGGCCAATGATGTCGACCAAGGCGCGGGTGTTTTGTGCAATGCCTGCGCCAAACGGAATCACTTGGGGAGGGCTGGTGCCGCTGGGGTCCCAGTTTTCAATGTCAGACTTCCACATCACCTCGTCAAAAAGCCCGTGGAAACCGCCCTCGACCATGGCGATGCGCTTGCGCCCGGTGAAACCTCGGGCGGTTCTCAATGCACCCATCACGGCCTCGGTGCCGGAATTGGCAAAGCGCATCTTGTCGATCTGTGGGCACAAGGCCTTGACCTGTTGCACCACCTGGGCATCCAAGGCGGTGGAAAAACCAGTGACCGTGCCACCGCGCTGAATTTGATCGACCACGGCCGCATCCACCCGCTCATCGCGGTAACCCAAGATGATGGGGCCGTAGCCGAGCCGAAAGTCCACATGCGTTTTGCCATCGACATCGGTGATGCGGCAACCCTTGGCGCTTTGCAAAAAAACCGTTTGCTCATCGCCCCAATAGCGGTAGTTTTCGGCCACGCCTTGGGGCATGTGCTCATGGGCTTGGCGCATCAAGGCGCTTTGAACGGATGGCTTCATGGTGCTAAGAGATCCATCAAGTCGGTGTTGGTTCACTGCCCCAAGCTTGGCCGTTGGGCGGGCGCAGCAGCAAACCGGCCCGCTCTTCCAGCAAGCGCACCACGTGCAAATCGCCCGCCTCGGGCCCGTAGGTTTGCATGGCTTGTTGAAACACCTTTTGGGCCAAAGCACCCATGGTCAATTCATACCCTTGCGACTGGGCCACTTGGTTGATCAAACCCAAATCCTTGCAACACAGGGCCAGCGAAAAACTGGGGTCGTAGTGACCCGCAAAAATGGAGGGCACATCGTGCTGTGCCACCCAACTGTTGCCTGCGCTGGATTTGATGGCCTCCCACACGGTGTTCAAGGGAATGCCCGCCTTGGCACCCATCATCAAGCCCTCGCCAATGGCGGCGGCACTGACAAACCACAACAGGTTGGTGAGCAATTTGATGGTGGCCCCGTTGCCGTGCTGGCCCACATGGAATATTTTTTCGCCCAACACATCAAAAATCGGTTGGTGCTGCTTGAAAACCGATTCGTCGCCACCGACAAAGATCGACAAACGGCCCAAGGCCGCAAAGTCGACCGCATTGGTCACGGGTGCTTCCAAAAAATCGGCCCCACTCTGCCGGGCCAAGTCGGCCAATTGCCGCACCAAGTCGACCGCACTGGTGGAGGTGTCAATCACCGCCATGCCGGGCCTGAGTGCGGCCATCACACCGGCTTCACCCAGCATCACCTCTTGCACCTGGGCCGGGCCGGGCAATGAGGCCATCACCACCTTTGCCTGGGCCATGCCTTGGTGCACATCGTTGGCCCAATGGGCGCCTTGCGCCAGCAAATTGGCGGCCTTGTCTTTGACCCGGTCGAACACCGTCAAGGGGTAACCGGCTTTGAGCAAATTTGCGGCCATGGGGTTGCCCATGTTGCCCACACCGATGAAAAAAATAGGCGGCTTTGAAGACATGAAGTGGGTCACCCGCTCAGGCGTTGGATTTGGAAAAGGCCAAGAACTGTGGGCCCTTGCGCGATTCGCTCAGAAAATGCAGGCCCACATCTTCCATCATGGCCAAGGCTTGGGCGAAGTTATAGGTGCGGTATTGAACGGTTTGGGCCATCACGCGCTGGGGGCCATCGTCCAAGAAGTAGTGTTTGACAAAGCCGTGCGGATGCGGGTCAATTTGCTGCCCATAGACCATGCCGTTGGAGATGGGCTTTTGGTAATTGTGGTGCGGCCCTTGGATGCCCAATAACAACTGTCCCCCGGGCGAGATGTGGGCCGCCACGCGGGCCAGGCCTTCCAAGTTGCCCTGTTCGTCGGGAATGTGGCTGACCATGAAGGGCTCTTTGTCGCCATCGATGACGAAATACCAGACACCGCCATAAGAGAAAGCCACCTCGTAGGGGTGGCTCAATTGCATGTTTGTCACGTTTTCTCGGGCCAAACTCACATTGGGAAAGCCCTTGAGGCGCGCTTGGGCAATATCGAGCATGGCTTGGGTCAGGTCAATGCCGGCGATGTCCACGTCAGGGCGGCGCTTGGCCAATGCCTCGATGATCAATCCGGTGCCACAACCAATTTCCAGGACACGGCGAAAGTTGGCTTGTTGCATCAATTGGCTGACGATTTGATCGTAGTCGTAGTAACCCGATGTCATGATGACATCGTAATAAGCCGACATATTGGTGTAGTCGCCCATGCGCACTCCTGGTGGGACCTGTTTGAATGTGGGCCACAGCTTACACCATGGGATGGCGGGCACAGGGCCTGTGCAAAGTGAACGAAAATCAGCGCATTCACGCTGTTTGGACACAAATTTTTCATGGCGATTCAATGGTTTCCCGGCCACATGCACCTCACGCGCAAAGCGATTGGGGAGCGCATCAAAGACATCGATGTGGTCATCGAAATGTTGGACGCGCGCTTGCCAGGCTCGAGCGCCAACCCCATGCTCAGCGATTTGATCCAGGGCAAACCGACCCTCAAGGTGTTGAGCAAGCAAGACCTGGCCGATGCCCAGCGCACCCAAGATTGGCTCGCCCACTACAACGCACAGCCCGGCGTGCGCGCGCTGGCCCTGGACACCAGCATGGCATCACCCGCCAAAGCCCTGATCCAGGCTTGTCAAACGCTGGCCCCTTTGCGGGGCGGCATGGTCAAGCCCATGCGGGTGTTGATGTGCGGTATTCCCAATGTGGGCAAGTCCACCCTGATCAACACCCTCAAAGGGCAGCGTGCGGCCAAAACCGGTGACGAGGCCGGGGTGACCAAGGTGGAGCAGCGCATCAGCTTGGCCGATGACTTCTACATCTACGACACCCCAGGCGTTTTGTGGCCGCGAATCATCGTGGCGCAAAGCGGCTATAACTTGGCCGCCAGCGGGGCGGTGGGTGTGAACGCCTTTGACGAGCAAGAGGTGGCCCTGGAGTTGCTGCATTACCTGCTGACCCACTACCCCCAAAATTTGGCGCAGCGCTACAAGATGGCCGATGTGGTCCAACACAGCGACGAAGAATTGCTGCAAGCCATTGCGCGCCAACGCTGTGCGGTGCAAAGCGGTGGGCGATTGAACACCGCCAAAGCCGCTGACCTGGTGATCCATGACTTTCGCTCGGGCGCTTTGGGGCGCGTCACCCTGGAAACCCCAGTTGAATTTGCGCAGTGGCTCAAACTTGGCCAGCAAGCCGATGCAGAGCGCCTGTTGCGCCAACAAAAACCCAAACGAACCGCACGACCCAAAACCCCTTGAGGGGCACCCATGGCCGCTACGGGGTTGCCATCGGTGTTTTGGCCATCGCTGCCACAAACAGCGGATGGGCCAACCAAGTGGCCAACCAGGCCTTGACCCGGGGCAAGGGCAAGGCTTGAAACCACTCGGGCTGCACCGCAGCCAACTGCCGCACAAACGGAAAAATACCCATGTCCGCCGCACACAGCGATGCGCCGCCCAAATGATCCAAGCCTTGCAAGGCCTGCTCCAGCGGCTCCAACAAAACCGTAACCGCTTGGGCCCGGTGGTGCTCAAGCCCCTGGGCATCTGTGAAACGTTGCGGGTATTTGTAACGGTCCAAATGGTGTTTGAAAACCCCATCGCAAGTGGCCCACAGGCTTTGCAAAAGCGGCGTTTGCGCCCTGGCCCACCAAGCCTGGTCATCGGCGGTTTGCGCAAAAGCCCATCGCATGATGTCCAGGCTTTCTTCCAACACCTGGCCCTTGCCCAACACCAAGACGGGCACGGTGCCTTTGGGTGACAGCGCCAACATGTGCGCGGGCTTGTCACGCAAAGAAATTTCGACCGCTTGATAGGCAATACCCGCTTGCAGCAATGCCATGCGGGCCCGCATGGCATAGGGGCAGCGGCGGTAGGTGTAGAGAAGCGGGCCCGTCATGGGCCCATCATCCCTGACCCGCACTTATTTGCGGGCCGGTGGCAAGTCGGTGCAACTGCCATGCGCCACTTCAGCGGCCATGCCAATGCTCTCGCCCAGCGTGGGGTGCGGGTGTATGGTCTTGCCAATGTCCACCGCGTCGGCACCCATCTCAATCGCTAACGCGATCTCGCCAATCATGTCGCCCGCGTGCGTGCCCACGATGCCGCCGCCCAAGATCTTGCCGTGGCCATGGGCTTCGGGCGAGTCATCGAACAACAGCTTGGTCACACCTTCGTCGCGGCCATTGGCGATGGCGCGGCCTGAAGCCGTCCAAGGGAACAAACCCTTTTTGACCTTGATGCCTTGCGCTTTGGCCTGGTCTTCGGTGAGACCCACCCAAGCCACTTCGGGGTCGGTGTAGGCGACGCTGGGGATGACACGCGCGTTGAACGCAGCCGCCGCCAACTCGGGGTTGCCTTGCAACTCACCGGCGATGACTTCAGCCGCCACATGGGCCTCGTGCACCGCCTTGTGCGCCAGCATGGGCTGGCCCACGATGTCGCCAATGGCAAAGATGTGCGGCACATTGGTGCGCATTTGGATGTCGACGTTGATGAAACCGCGCTCGGTCACGGCCACACCGGCTTTGTCAGCACCGCATTTCTTGCCGTTGGGCGTGCGGCCCACGGCTTGCAGCACCAAGTCATACACCTGGGGTGCGGGGGCCGTGCCACCTTCTTGCGCCGGGGCGAAAGTCACCTCAATGCCCTCGGGCAAAGCTTTGGCAGACACCGTCTTGGTGTTGAGCATGATGTGGTCAAAGCGGTGGGCATTCATTTTTTGCCACACCTTGACCAAGTCGCGGTCAGCGCCTTGCATCAGGCCGTCCATCATTTCCACCACGTCCAAGCGTGCGCCCAGCGTGCTGTACACCGTGCCCATCTCCAAACCGATGATGCCGCCGCCCAAGATCAGCATGCGCTTGGGCACTTCTTTGAGGGCCAAGGCACCGGTGCTGTCGACCACGCGCGGGTCGTCGGGCATGAAGGGCAAATGCACCGCTTGCGAGCCGGTGGCGATGATGCAGTTTTTAAAGCCAATGACTTTTTTGCTGCCGGTTTTGTCTTGGCCAGTGCCAGTGGTTTCTTCCACTTCCACATGGTGGCTGCCGACAAAATGGCCAAACCCGCGCACGGTGGTGACCTTGCGCATTTTGGCCATGGCCGCCAAACCGCCAGTCAGTTTGCCAATGACTTTTTCTTTGTGGCCGCGCAGCTTGTCGATGTTGACCACGGGCTTGCCAAAGTCCACCCCCAAGTCGGCCATGTGGGCCACTTCGTCCATCACCGCTGCCACATGCAGCAAGGCTTTGGAGGGGATGCAACCCACGTTCAAACACACGCCACCCAGTTGGGCATAGCGCTCGACGATGACCACATTGAGGCCCAAGTCGGCCGCGCGAAACGCCGCGCTGTAGCCGCCCGGGCCACCGCCCAAAACCAGCACATCGCATTCCAAGTCCACGCTGCCTGCATAGCTGCTGGCAGGGGCTGCGGCCACAGGTGCGGCAGCGGCAGCAGGGCTGGGTGCGGGGCTGGCAGCAGGCGCTGGCGCTGATGGGGCTGCAGATGGGGCTGCGGATGGAGCGGCAGAAGGTGCCGCAGCGCTGGGAGCCGCCGCTGCGGCCTCCAGCACCACCACCACCGAACCTTGCTTGACCTTGTCGCCCAGCTTGACCTTGATCTCTTTGACCACACCCGCGTGTGAAGAGGGGATTTCCATCGACGCTTTGTCGCTCTCGACCGTGATCAGGCTTTGCTCGGCGCGGATGGTGTCACCCGGTTTGACCAGCAATTCAATGACGGCCACTTCATCGAAGTCGCCGATGTCGGGTACTTGTATGTCTAACAGTGCCATGGTGTTCTCGCTATCAAAGCAATACGCGGCGGAAGTCGCCCAGGATTTGGCCCAGGTAGACATTGAAGCGGGCCGCGGCCGCGCCGTCGATCACGCGGTGATCCCAGGTCAGGCTCAGCGGCAACATCAAACGCGGCACAAAGGCTTTGCCGTCCCACACTGGCTCCATGGTGCTTTTGCACACACCCAAGATGGCCACTTCGGGCGCATTGATGATGGGGGTGAAGTAACGCCCACCAATGCCGCCCAGGCTGGAGATGGTGAAGGTCGCACCCGACATTTCAGCCGGGCTTAGCTTGCCCTCGCGGGCTTTCTTGGCCAGCTCCGACATTTCTTGGCTGATTTGCAAAACGCCTTTTTTGTCGGCATCTTTGATGACAGGCACCATCAAGCCATTGGGCGTGTCGGCGGCAAAACCGATGTGCCAATAGTTCTTGAAGACCAAGGCATCACCATCGAGCGAGCTGTTGAACTCGGGGTATTTTTTGAGGGCGGCGACACAGGCCTTGATCAAAAACGCCAGCATGGTCACCTTGATGCCGCTCTTTTCGTTTTCTTTGTTGGTCAGCACCCGGAATGCTTCGAGGTCGGTGATGTCAGCATCGTCGTGGTTGGTGACCGACGGGATCATGATGGCGTTGCGCAGCAAGTTGGCCGCGCTGATTTTCTTGATGCGGCCCATCTCCTTGCGCTCGATGGGGCCGAACTTGGCAAAGTCCACCTTGGGCCAAGGGATCAAACCCAGGGCTGCGCCGTCGCCACCCGCCGGGGCTTTGGCCGCTTGGGCCTGGGTGCGGGTGTCGCCCGCCATCACCGAGCGGGTGAAGGCCTGCACATCCTCTTCGGTGATGCGGCCCTTGGTGCCCGTGCCTTTGACTTCGGCCAAGGGCACGCCCAATTGGCGCGCCAACTTGCGGATCGATGGCGATGCATGGGGCAGGCCTGTGGCTGGGTTTTGGCTGGGTGCATGCGTGGGCATGGCCGGTGCAGGTGCGCTGGCCACCACTGGTGCGGGTGCGGGTGCGGGTGCGGGCGTTGCGGCGGGCACAGGTGCGGCAGCAGGTGCAGGCGCTGGGGCCGCTGCGGCAACCGCTGGCGCGCTGGCAGCTGCGGGTGCGGCAGCTGCGGGTGCGGCAACAGCCCCGGCCGCGTCGAGCACCACCACCACCGAACCTTGTTTGACCTTGTCACCGAGTTTGACCTTGATCTCTTTGACCACGCCCGCGTGTGAGCATGGGATTTCCATCGAGGCTTTGTCGCTCTCCACCGTGATCAGGCTTTGTTCGGCCTTGACCGTGTCCCCCACTTTGACCAGCAATTCGATCACGGCCACTTCATCAAAGTCCCCAATGTCGGGGACCGTCACATCCATCATCGCCATTTCTTGTCTCCGTCTGGGTTTAAGCGTAAAGGGGGTTGGTCTTGTCGGCTTGCAGGCCATAGCGGGCGATGGCCTCGGCCACTTTGGCCACCGGCACCGTGCCAGATTCGCTCAAGGCCTTGAGGGCGGCCACCACGATGTAGTGGCGGTTGATTTCAAAATGCTCACGCAGTTTGCTGCGGAAGTCGCTGCGGCCAAAGCCATCGGTGCCCAGCACTTTGTAAACACGGCCCGCCGGGATGTAAGCGCGAATTTGCTCGGCATACGACTTCATGTAATCGGTCGATGCCACCACCGGGCCATCGTGCGCGGACAACTGCTCGCTCACGAAGGATGGGCGCGCCGTCTCGGTCGGGTGCATGAGGTTCCAGCGCTCGGCTTGGGCTCCGTCGCGGGCCAATTCGTTGAAGCTGGGGCAACTGAAGACGTTGGCGGCCACGCCCCAGTCCACCGCCAGCAGCTTGCGCGCCTCCATGCTCTCGCGCAGGATGGTGCCGCTGCCCAGCAGATTCACGCGAGGCGCTGTCTTGGAGCCCTCGCCCTCTTCCAGCA